>OODC01000080.1_pt1 | contig 71863 bp, 58 predicted proteins | sample 1671711 | NCBI WGS metagenome assembly OODC01 (sample SAMN06348184, study PRJEB24527) | human gut metagenome | reverse complement strand
GGAAGCCATTAAAATCCGTTATCCAGAGTATTGCTTTTACAAAGACTGGGAGGATACATATGCTGAAAATTAGATTACAGGGTACTTTAAAGGACATTCAATGGTTTCGCCGTATTTTGGAAAAGCATAAGGAACTGGATGTCCTGGAAGTATCTGATGCTTATGCAAATAAAGGAACAAGTAAATATTTTCGTGTTTATGTAGAAGTAGAAGAAAAACAGTAAATCGGAGGAAAGTATATGTGTAAAGTAATTGCTATTGCAAATCAGAAGGGCGGAGTAGCCAAAACAACGACAACCATCAATCTGGGAGCCGGACTGACAAAGAATGGGAAAAAAGTAGTGCTGGTAGATGCAGATCCACAGGGACATCTGACAATGGGACTGGGATTTCCCAAAAATCTCAAAGTGACTTTAAAGAGTATGATGGAAAATATCATCATGGGGCTGGAGTTTGACCCAAAGGAAGCAGTTTTACACCATGAAGAAGGGATGGATCTGATTCCGTCCAATAAATTGCTTGCCGGAATGGATATGTCCTTATTTACTGTTGAGGATAGGGAAAAAGTATTGAAAGAGTATCTGGAACTATTGAAGGATGAATATGATTATATTCTGATTGACTGTATGCCATCCCTGGGAATGTTGACGATCAATGCTTTGAGTGCAGCGGACAGTGTTCTGATACCAGTGCAGCCACAATATTATGCGGCAGATGGACTCATGGAATTACTGAAAGTAGTTAAGGGAATCCATCAGAGGTTCAACCCGGATTTACAGATAGAAGGTATTTTATTCACAATGGATAATTGCCGTTACAATAATGCAAAGAGAAACAAACAGGCAATCAAAACTACATACGGAAGTGACATTAAGATTTTTGAGCAGACGATTCCGAGAACAGAAAGCCTTGCAGAAACAGCGTCGGAGGGTGTAAGTATCTTTGCCTATGATGGAAAAAGCAAGGGGGCAGACAGCTATCTGGAACTGGTTCAGGAGGTGTTGAAACATGCGTAGACCGAAAAAAGATATTCAGCTTACCTCTTATGATGAATTACTGGGATTAGAGGAAACACCGGAAAAGAGTATGAACCAGGTTGTGGAAATAGATCTGGCAAAGCTCTATCCCTTTAAAAATCATCCGTTTCATGTAAACGATGATGAAAAAATGGCGGAAACCGTAGAGAGTATTAAAACTTATGGTGTGTTGACTCCTGCACTGGTAAGACCTCGATCCGAGGGTGGATACGAGATGATTTCCGGTCACAGAAGAAAAAGAGGCTGTGAACTGTGCGGAAAGACGACCATGCCAGCTCTTGTCAGAAATTATACGGATGATGAAGCAGTCATTATTATGGTTGATTCCAATATTCAGCGTGAAAACCTACTGCCAAGTGAAAAAGCTCATGCCTATAAGATGAAATATGATGCAATGAAGCATCAGGGAAGTAAAGGCGAAAAATATACAGCAGATATGGTTGGGGAAGCTGCCGGGGACAGTGGGAGAACCGTACAGAGATATATCCGTCTGGCATCATTATCCGATGCTCTGCTGGAATATGTGGACAATAATAAAATTCCTATGATTGTGGGAGAAAAGCTGTCTTATCTGAAACCAGAGGAACAGGAGTGGCTTCTGGAAGTGATTGCCAACAGCAGAATCTTTCCGACAAAGCAACAGGCAGAACAGTTAAAAGAATGCAGTGCAAACGGAAAATTAAACCAGAGTTATATCTATGCTGTTTTATTAAAAAAGGAAAGCAGTAAGATCAATGTGACGCTTCCGGCAAAGAAAATCGGCAATTATTTTCCGGAGACATATTCTAAAGAACAGATAGAAGAAGTCATTTTCATGCTTTTGGATAAATGGAAAGAAAACAAAGAAGGAGTAGCAGATGCAGAAGATACAGTTTGATTATTTTACGGGGATGGAAGCGGAACAATACAGCTTTTATCGTGTCCCTAAAGTGCTGTTTACAGAACCATGCTTTAAAACTCTTTCTTGTGAAGCAAAGGTATTATACGGTCTGATGCTGGACCGTATGAGCCTGAGCATTAAGAACAGATGGCTGGATTCAGAGGACAGGGTATACATTATCTTCACTGTGGAAGAAATTGCAGAACTGATGAACTGTGGAACTCAAAAAGCAGTGAAACTGGTAAAAGAGCTGGACAGCAGCAATGGGATTGGATTGATAGAGAAGAAACGTCTGGGACTGGGAAAACCGAATGTTATTTATGTGAAAAATTTTATGATCAGAGAGGTTCCAGACCAAAAGCCAACAGAGAGCTGTGCAGATTTGCAATCAAGACAGAAAAGACATATAGAATGTGCAAATTTGCAACAAGAAGCAGAAAACAAGGGAAAAACAGGCATTTTTCTGAATTGTGAAAATCATCATTCAGGAGTAGTGAAAACCACAATTCAGGATTATGGGGAATCACAATTCCAGAATAGTGAAAATCACAATTCAAGAATGGTGGAAACCACAAATCCAGAATTTCCAGAATCACAATTCCAAAATAGTGAAAATCATCATTCCAGAATAGTGGAAATCACAAATCCAGAATGCCCGAAATCACAATCTAATAATACTGATATTAACAAGACTGATATTAGTGAAACTGAGATAAATCAATCTTATCCTATCACATCAGGTAATTCCCAAAAGAAAAAAGATGTGATGGAGGAGATGAGAGCATATCGTGAAGTGATCCATGAAAACATTGATTATCAATATCATGCAAAGGAAGATGTAGATGAACTGGTAGAACTGATAGTTGAAGTTATGATGATGCCGGAGGACAGTATGATTCGCATTGCAGGAGTAGAAAAACCAGTTGCTTTGGTAAAAAGCAGGTTTATGAAACTGAACTATTCGCATATCGAATATGTGCTGTTCTGTCTGAACCGGAATACGACCAAGGTTGGGAATATTAAAGCGTATCTTCTGACCGCACTGTATAATGCTCCGGCAACGATAAACAGCTATTATCAGGCAGAGGTTAATCACGATATGTATGGAGGATAAAGGAACATGAAGAAGATGATTAAAAAAGTAATAGCACCAGTGTTGGTGATTGCGGTATTGTTTGCAGTATTAAGACCGTTTTGTATCCAGGATGGGAAGTGCAATTATTTCTTGCTGTTACTCCTGATGGGGATACCGTTTGGAATCGGAAAAATGTGTGTCTGGATGGTTCCAAGAGGTTTTGACCTCGGAGGCACGCTGGCAGTATGGATGATGAATTTTCTGATTGGAGGATTGATCGGAAGCATCGTTCTTCTGGCAATGATTGGACAGGCGATCATTTATCTCTGCGTTTTTCTGATTACAGTTCTTACAGGGATACATAAAATACCGAGAATAAAATGAAATAGATTTTTTGAAAAGCAGCTAAGACAAAAATTAGCTGTTTTTTTTCGGGAAACTTTGCGACACAATGGCGTAAAGTTGGGACAAATTGCAGGAAAGGAGACACCGTATTGAGCAATCGTGCAATTTCCACAGAACTTATTGAATTGGGAGAACGGATCAGAAAACGCAGGCAGGAAATGAAGTTGTCACAGGAATCTTTTGCGGAAAAAGCAGGTATCAGTGTCAATACGGTCAGCAGGATTGAAGGTGGGCAAACGGCAATGTCTGTTGAGATTTTCAGGAAGATAATTGAGATATTGGAAACGGATGCCAATCTCCTGCTGGGAAAAGAGGGAGGCGGTACAGAGAAGCAGGAATCAGTTCAGGAAGTGCTTTGCCGTATTCAGAAGATGGAATGGAAAGAGCAGAAAATTATCATGCAGACCATAGATTCTCTGATAGACAGTTTTAATGAGTACAGGTGAAATTTCACCATATATGGGGTGCAAAATAAAAAAACTCCCCATATATGCTAAGGATAATAGAATCCTGTGTTGTTAAAATGGAAAACAGAGAGATAAAGAAGGGAGATAGGATGGATGACAAGGGAAGAAAATTTGCTTTATCGGAGGCAGTGTCCTTATGATGCAATGGGAGACTATTCTGTTTTGATGGAAAATGAAAAGAACATAAAAGCAGAAAGAAATGCCAAGAAGTCTGATCCTGGCATCAGACGGAAAATAAAGTAGAGAATATTGTAACTATTAGAAAGGGCAGTAAGAAAGTTTCAGGCTCTCGTTAAAAAAAACGGGTGTACCGGAAGCTGTTTTTTACTGCCCTTTTTGTCAGTTGATCAGTAAGAATCCTATCCTTTCTGCCGATGGGCACCTGTTGCCAGCAGGCAGAAAGGTGGTAATTATGCTGACGTTGCAGGAATTGAAACAGGTTGTAAGTAACAGGGAAGAAAGAAGAAAGGTTCCGTCCGCTAAATATTTAAGAGAAAACGATGTAGCAGTTGCGAAGCAGAGGTTGATGGATTGTGCGGAAATTATCGCATATCAGACCGGATATGTTCTCTATTGTGTGGGGGACTATGCAACGGTTTTTCCGCTATTTACCTGTCGAGATTATGTGTATGAAGCAGAAAGAAAAATAGCAGTTGTTGAGGAGAATTTTTTTGATGATCAACCCTGGTATGTAAGGCTGATATTAGAAGGCGAAGACCGGCTGTGGAGAAACAGGGAAACACGAGAACATAATAATTGCATTTCGTATAGCTGTATTTCCGAAGAATGGTGTGAATTGGCAGATAAAGGACAATGTCTGCTTGAAAGAATCATTGCAGAGGAAACAGTCAGGGAGTTGATGAATCTGCTGACAGAGCGACAGAGACAGATGATCCATCGTATTTATTTTCAGCAGAAAACACAAAAAGAAGTCTCGCATGAACTGGGTATTACAGTTCCGGCAGTATCAAAGTGTATTTCACAGGCAATGCAGAAAATGCGGAATAATTCGGATGACTCTGCCAGAACATTGAAAAAAGGAGACTGGAAGTATGCCTGGTAAAAAGCCAAAAGAAAGACAACGCTATATGTTGCGTATAAATGATACATTTGTGGAAGTTACCAGGGCAGTATATCTGGCCTGGTATCAGGCTGGAAGAAAAGAGCGATATCAGGTTGAAAAAATGCAGAGGCATGGGGTATGCAGCATGGAGGAATTACAGGAAAAAGGCTATGACTGCTCTTTTTCGGTAGTATCACCAGAAGAAATCGTTATCAGATTGTCAGAAATACAGGAACTGGAAAAAGCTCTGGGATATTTGACTAAAGAGGATGCGGAACTGATAACGCTATTGTTTTTTGAAGAATTTACAGTAAAAGAAACAGCACAGTATTTTGGGTGCTGCCCAAAGACGATTAGAAACCGGAGGAAGAAAGTATTGGAGAAATTAAAAGAACAACTGGAAAACACATAAAACAATGTTGAAATAAAAATATCTAAAAAATTTTTCAAACAGGTTAATTTTTGCCCTTTCACACATGCGGTTAGTGAAGGGGCAAATGTCTATTTGCAATTCAAGAAGATAAAACCCCTTAAAAATTGCACCTTGACAATTTCATACCAGCAGCGAGAGGATACCCGGAACTTTTCAGCTACGCATTCTTGCGGCGGGAATCCGGTGAAAACGTGAAGGGATACAGATGGGAGGCACCCCTTGCAGGAACGATTACGAATTACCTCTTGCGGCTTAATGCTTGATCCTGAACTTTACCTGAGTGTCATTCCTGTTTTACAGGATGACAGCAGATACCATGTGGCGGTGTTTCAAAAAAGGCACTGCCATATGAATGTGCTGTTATCAGAGTTATTTCTGTATCAGTAATAAGATGTGGGAGGTGGTTTCAATGATTGAATAATGCAGGTGTGAGCCTGTATGAAAACAGAGCAGATAATAGAAGAAAGAGAGGATTCAGTCAAAATGAAAATGAGATTCAAAAGATTCTTGTCCGGATTTATGGCAGTCACAACACTGGCTTCTGTCATTATTCAGCCAGTAGCAGTTTCGGCTTCTGAATTAGAACCGGAAGAAATACCATTTGAACAGCAGTATGCAGAATTAAAAGACGTTCAAGATTCCCTTGATCCGGATGAAATCGTAAAGGCAAATGATATTGAACTTTCTTACGGGCAGGAATTTGATGTAGAAGTTGATCTGTCGGGAATCGAAGGTGTAGATGAAAGCAAAATCAAGATTTTATTCCATGAAGCAAAGAACGAAACTGGTACAGATTTTGACACACATACACCGGATACTTACAAAGCTGTCTATGCAGTAAAAACAGTCAGCGGTCATCCTGCTTATAGAATCAGCAGAAACATTACAGTGAAAGAACCGGAAACAGAAGTGCAGTCAGAGCGTGCTTCGGAAAGTACAGTGAATGTTGACGATGATACTGGAGATACGGAGCAGAGCGAGGAGGATTCGGAGTCGCACCGGGAAACACAAAATTCTGAAAGTACAGCAGATTTGGAATCTGAATTAACTGTTTCAGAAGCACTGGAGCAGGCAGAGAGTAATGGAATTAATCTGTATGCAATGAATGAAGGCGAAACAGTAACCTTTATGGTTGCGGCAGGCAATGCCAGAAGTTCACAGCAGGTTTCTGTGACCAGAGGGGCAGAATACCGATATGCAGATTATGGATATGGAACATATCTTACTTATCAGTACACTGTAAAATTCGGTAATATATCTGCCACAGCATACTGTGTGCAGCCATCCAAACCAGGGCCAGGAAGTGGAACCTATACGATCAATAAAGTTGGTGATGGGAAAGCACTTGCAAAAGTGTGCTATTACGGTACAAAGGCTTCTGGTGATGATGGTTTTTTTACAGAAGAAAACGGATATGGCAATTTAAGTACAGGAGCCAGATTTATCTTGGTACATCTGGCAGCATCTTATGCAAATGGAAGTGGGGATGCTTTTTCAGGTGCAAACAGTACAGCACAGAATCTGGCAATGAAACTCTATAATTACTGTATTTCACAGCCGGAAATTCCAGATGTGGCAATGTCCTTTTCGGATGCAGATGTAAAAGCCTATGTGGATGGCAACAGTCAGAGAACAAAGGATATTACATTTAATGCGGATGCGTTACAGACCATTACCATGAAACTTCCGGCAGGTGTACAGCTTCATAACCTGACAACAGGTAAAACAAGTAAAGCCGGAGAAAGTGTGGAAATTTGTGGTGGTACAAAGTTTTATCTGTCTGCACCATTAACACAGGTGAGTGATGTGGCAGGAAGCTGGTCTGCAACCATGAAAGGAAGCATTACCAAAGATTATTCAGCTTATAAGATTTCAACAGGTTCCGGAAACCAGGATCTGGCTCTGGTATTTGGTGAAGGCGTTGATGATGAGAAATATGTAGATTTCAAAGTATCCTGGGTACAGCAGGCAAGTGTTAAGGTGATCAAGAAAGATGCCAAGTCAGACGCAAAGCTGTCTGGTGCTGTGTTTGGATTATACAGTGATGCAGAATGCACAAAACTGATCACACAGTTACCTGCGACGGATGAAAACGGTGAAGCGTCCGTACAGATCACTAAGACACAGGATACTGTATATCTGAAAGAGATTACAGCTCCAAGCGGATATCGTATCAATGCAACAGCTTACAATGTGAAATTGGAAGTCAGCAAGACCACAACTGTTACCGTTCCAGATGAAGAACAGATGGGACAGCTTACCGTTTATAAAGAAGGTGAGGTTCTGGTTGGTGCAGATGTAACAGAAAATGGAACAACATTTAAGTATGAGAAACGCAGACAGAGTGGTGCTGTTTATGATGTGTATGCTGGAGCAGATATTAAAACTGCTTATGGTACAAAAGTTTACAGCAAGGGTGATCTAGTAAAAGAGAATCTGACAACAGATACAAACGGAGCTACAGTTCTTAAAAATCTGTATCTTGGTACATATATCGTAAAAGAGAAACAGGCTCCGACAGGATTCTATAATGCCGGAGAGGAAAAGACAGTAACATTATCCTATGCAGGACAGAATGTGGATGTTGTTTTCACTGAGACAACCTTTACTAATGACAGACAGAAAGTAGAAGTAATGGTAACAAAACAGGATGAAGATACAGAAAATCCTCTGGCTGGAGGAATCTTTGGACTTTATGCTGCAAGTGACATTACCAACGTGGATGGAACCGTCATTGTAAAGAAAGGGACACTGATCCAGAAAGCGACAACAGGAGCAGACGGAACAGCGAAGTTTACAGCAGACCTGCCGCTTGGATTTTCTTATGATGTGAAAGAAGTGCAGGCACCGGAAGGGTATGTGAGAAACACAGATGATGTTTATACGTTTGCTTTCTCTTATACGAATGATAAAGAAGCAAAACAGACATTCAAGCATACATTCAAAAATGAACGTGTGACAGCTAAGATTTCTCTGCAGAAGCAGGATAAAGAAACCAAAAAGGCAGTTCCACAGGGCGATGCCACTCTGGAAAAAGCAGTATATGGACTGTATGCTCGTGAGGATATTGTGCATCCGGATGGTGTTACTGGCGTGATCTATAAAGCAGGAGAACAGGTTGCCACTCTTACGACAGATGAGAATGGACAGGCTTCTGTGGATGGATTATATCTTGGTAATTACTATGTGAAAGAGATTACGCCTCCAACTGGTTATCTGGCAGATGAAGAAGAACATGATCTGGTCTGCAATTACGAAGGAGATCTTGTAGCAGAAGTAAAACGTGACTGTCTGTCTCTGGAGCAGGTAATGAAACAGCCATTCCAGATTATCAAGGCGGCAAATAACGGAAAGACCGATGCCGACTTACTGAAAGGGGCAGGATTTACCGCTTATCTGGTATCTTCCCTGAAAGTAAAAGAGGATGGAAGCTATGATTTTGATTCTGCAAAACCGGTAGTGATCGGGGAAAACGGAGCAACAGAAATCTTTACAGATGAAAAAGGTTATGCCTGCAGTATTGCGATTCCTTATGGAACTTATATTGTGCGTGAAACCACGACACCTCATAATTACACTCCGGTAGATGATTTTACAGTGCGTATCACTGAGAACAACCCGAACCAGCCACAGACATGGAGAGTGCTTCTGGATGACGAGTTTGAAGCGAAACTGAAAATCATCAAACAGGATGATGAGACGAAAAAGGCAGTGCTTCAGAAGAATACAGAGTTCAAGATTTTCAACATGGACACTGAGAAATATGTGGAGCAGGTAACAACTTATCCGACTACGGTAAAACATAAATCCTATTTTACAGATGAGCAGGGATATTTGATTCTTCCGCAGAATCTTAAAATCGGACATTATCGCATTGAGGAAGTAAATGCACCTTATGGATATACTTTGAATGAAAATTACTATGAGGTAACAGTAGATTCCAATACTGCATACCAGATGGACGGAACTTCCGGGGATGTGATCATTGAAGCAGTTTATGAGAACCATCCTGTTAAGGGTGAACTGACTATCGTGAAAAAGGGCGAAGTTCTGGACGGATTCAAGGATGATTTTACATATCAGACAGAAAATCTGGAAGGGGCAGAGTTTGAGATTTACGCTGCCGAGGACATCTATACTGCAGATTTCCAGAAAGATGATAATGGAAACCGTATTCTGGAATATGCTGCTGGAATACTGGTAAAAACGGTTACAACGGATAAAGATGGGAAAGCGGTCCTGAAAAATCTGCCGCTTGGAAGTTATAAGATTGTTGAAAAGACAGCACCGGATGGCTTTGCTTTAAACAGTGAAGCACAGATCATTACTTTTTCTTACAAAGATCAGGAAACACCAGTCATTGAACAGACAGCTATCTTTGAAAATGACCGTCAGAAAGTAGAAATTTCTGTGGTAAAACAGGATGCTGATACAGAAGCAGCCGTTGCAGGAGCAGAGTTTGGACTTTATGCAAAGAATGATATGAAAGCTCATGGAGCTGTAATTGTAAAAGCAGACACACTGCTTGGAAAAGCTGTTTCCGGAGAAGATGGAAAGGCTGTATTTACACAGAATCTTCCATTTGGTGAATATTATATCAAAGAACTTGCAGCACCAGATGGTTATGTATCTTCTGATGAAGTTCTGGAAGTAAAAGCAGAATATCAGGGACAGGATGTTAAGGTAGTACAGTTATCTTCTGTATTTAAGAACCAGCCTACAAAGGTTGTAGTTTCCAAGTCTGATTTAACTACTGGCGTGGAATTGTCAGGTGCGACACTTACTGTTCTGGACAAAGATGGAAATGTAGTTGATACATGGAAATCTGTAAAAGGCGAGCAGCATCTGATTGAACGACTTACTGTAGGGGAAACCTATATTCTCAGGGAAGAGATGGCTCCTTATGGATACCTCAAGGCAGAAGAGATTACCTTTACGATTGAAGATACCGGGGAAATCCAGAAAGTTGAAATGAAAGATGATGTGCCGACAGGAACGATTATCATCAATAAACAGGGAGAATTTCTGGATAAAGTAACTGCACTGGATTCCGTTGGAGGATGGATCAGCCATTTATTCCAGTATGTAACAGGCAGCCTGAAAGATGTTACTTTTGAAGTATTTGCTTTAGAGGACGTGAAATCTGCTGACGGAGAAGGTGAAGATTATTATAAAAAAGACGAGCTGGTGGCAACCATTACAACGGACGATACTGGTATTGCAAAGGTATCGGGACTTCCGCTGGGTAAATACTATGTAAAAGAAAAAGCTACAGTGGACGGTTTTGTACTGGATGATGAAGCGAGAGAGATTGATCTGACATACCGGGATCAGGATACTGCAGAAGTTACTTATTCTGCTGACTGGCAGAATAACCGCCAGAAAGCAGAAGTGGAAGTTGTGAAAAAAGAGAAAGATTCTGATCATGTACTGGAAGGTGCGGTATTTGCCCTCTGTGCCAAAGAGGATATTACAGGAGCAGACGGAAAAGTAATTCTGAAAGCAGATACTGTGATTGAGGAACTGGCAACGGACAAAGAAGGCAAGCTGACTTTTACGGCAGATTTACCGATTGGCTTTGCGTATTATATCAAAGAAACATCATCGGCATCTGGATTTGCAACGACGGATGAAATACAGGAGTTCACGTTTGAGTACGAGGGTGCAGAAAAGGAAAAAGTATCTTATGCCTTTACTTTTGAGGATGAGCCGACTGTAATCGAGATCACTAAGACTTCCCTGACAGACGGAAAAGAACTGGAAGGAGCTAAGTTACAGGTAACTGATGAAAGCGGTAAAGTTGTAGATTCCTGGACTTCCGGTAAAGAAGCTCATATCATCAAAGAACTGGTAGTCGGACAGAAATATACTCTGACAGAAACAAAACCGGCAGATGGTTATGTGACAGCAGAAAGCATCACGTTTACCGTTGAAGACACTGCAAAGCCACAGAAAATCGAAATGAAAGATGATGTGACCAAGGTAGAAATTTCCAAAACAGATATTTCCGGTAAGGAACTGCCAGGAGCAAAACTGACCATTCTTGACAAAGACGGTAAGACAGTAGAGAGCTGGACTTCTGAGGAAAAACCACACTACATAGAAATGCTTCCGATTGGGGAGTATACACTTCGTGAAGAGTCTGCCCCTGATGGATATCTGGTAGCGGAAGATGTGAAATTTACAGTGGAGGATACCGGAGAGATCCAGAAAGTAGTGATGAAAGATGAGGTAAAACCGGAAGAAACACCAGCACCGGAAACACCGTCTACACAGGTAACAGATACACCGAAAACCGGAGATAACACACACATGCTGATTTGGATTTTGCTTGCGATTGCAGGCATGGCAGGCAGTGTATCAGCAGTCTGGATTGCAAAAAAAAGAAAATAAAAGTTAATGGAGGGGCATTTATGGGTAGAAAAGTCGTAGATGCCCTTTTGAATGATGAAAGGGGTATAAAATGAGAACGTTATTGATTATTGCAGGGATTCTTCTGGTATTAGCAGTCAACTTTGTTCTGTACTGCTGTATCCGGGTAGGAGCAAAGGAAGACCGTCTGTTGGAAAACCATAGAAAGGAACAGATTGATGCAGGAAGAAGTGAATGAAAAAACAGTGTCCCTGTGTATCACTGGCGGAAAAGTGACAGTTCGCTTATTGAAACAGGCAATGATGCGTTTTCTGGCAGCAATAGAGAAAGAAAAAGCAGAGAAAGCAAGAAAACAGCAGGTAAAAGGACCGCCAGATAAAGATTATCATGGGAAGCAGAGTTTAAAGAAGCTGGCACAGCAGAATGTTCAGCTTTCCAACATTGAGATTACGGATAACAATATTAAGGCTTTTGAAAAAGTGGCAAAAAAGTATGGCATTGATTTTAGCCTGAAACGTGATAAGTCCGTAGTTCCACCGAGATATTTTGTTTTCTTCAAGGCAAGGGATGTGGATGTGATGACAGCGGCATTTCGGGAATTTACCGGAAAGACATTGAATAAAACAAAGAAACCGTCTGTCCGTAAGAAATTACAGCAGGCAATCGCAGCCCGCAGCCAGGATAAACAGAGAGAACGGGAAAAATCGAAAGAAAAACAGAAGGAGCCGACCTTATGAGTGGGATAAAAAATATAAAGAAAAAACTGAAAGGATTTCAGGTGCGTCCCCCGAATGCAGAAGTGATAAAAAAGGTTCTGTTGCATATTCCGTATGTGGTTGTATTTTATGTGGTAAATAAATGCACCTGGCTGTATCAATATTGCAGAGGTAGTACAGTGGTGGACAGGCTGATGGTTCTTCTTATGAACTATCCGTTAGCGTTTAAAAAGTTGTTGCCGAGTATACAACCGAAAAGTCTGGCTGCGGGAACTATTGCTGCAGTCAGTGTGTGGGCAGTGGTATATTTCAAAGGAAAGAATGGAAAGAAGTTTCGCCAAGGGGAGGAATATGGTTCTGCCAGATGGGGAAATGAAAAGGATATAGCACCTTTTATTGATCCGGTCTTTGAGAATAATATTCTGTTGACACAAACGGAACGTCTGACCATGAACAGTAGACCAAAGAAACCAAAGTATGCCAGAAACAAGAATGTCATAGTGATTGGGGGATCTGGCAGCGGTAAGACCAGATTTTATGTGAAACCACAGCTTATGCAGATGCCGGATAATGTGAGCTTTGTGGTCACTGATCCCAAGGGGACAATTATCGTAGAATGTGGTAAGATGTTAGCACGAGGGACACCGAAGAAAGATAAAAATGGGAAAATCCTGCGTGATAAAAATGGCAGAGTGGTAATGGCTCCTTACAAAATCAAGGTGCTGAATACCATCAACTTTGCCAAAAGTATGCACTATAATCCGTTTCATTACATTCGTTCGGAAAAAGACATTCTGAAACTGGTAAATACGATCATGGTAAATACCAAGGGAGAGGGAGAAAAATCTTCCGAGGATTTCTGGACAAAAGCGGAACGTCTGCTGTATTGTGCTTTGATTGGTTATATCTACTATGAAGCACCGGAGGAAGAACAGAATTTTTCAACCCTGCTGGAATTTATCAATGCCAGTGAAACCAGGGAAGAAGATGAAGAGTTTAAAAATGCAGTGGATTTGTTATTTGAGGAGCTGGAAAGAGACGAGCCGAATCATTTTGCAGTAAGGCAGTATAAAAAATACAAGCTGGCTGCAGGAAAGACAGCAAAAAGTATTTTGATCAGTTGTGGTGCCAGACTCGCACCCTTTGATATTGCGGAATTGCGGGAGCTTATGTCTTATGATGAGATGGAGCTGGATATGATCGGAGATCAAAGAACTGCATTGTTTATTGTAATCTCTGATACGGATGATACATTTAACTTTGTGGTTGCCATGATGTACAGTCAGCTTTTCAATCTGTTATGTGACAGGGCCGATGACGTTCATCATGGAAGATTGCCTTATCATGTAAGAATCCTCTGTGACGAGTTCGCAAATATCGGTCAGATTCCGAAGTTCGATAAGCTGATTGCAACGATCCGAAGCAGAGAGATTTCTGCATCCATTATTTTGCAGTCACAATCACAGCTCAAGACCATTTACAAGGATGCCGCCGAAACTATCACAGGCAACTGCGATACCATGCTGTTCCTTGGTGGAAAGGAAAGTACCACTCTGAAAGAAATTTCGGAGACGCTGGGAAAGGAAACCATTGATTTATATAACACTTCTGATACAAGAGGACAAAGTCGGTCTTACGGTCTGAACTATCAGAAAACAGGAAAAGAACTGATGAGCCGGGACGAACTGGCAGTCATGGACGGCAACAAGTGTATTTTGCAGCTTCGTGGTGTCCGTCCGTTTTACAGTGATAAATTTGACATTACAAAACATAAACGGTATCAGCAGTTATCCGATTATGATAAAAAGAATGAGTTTCATGTGGAAGAATATATGAAACATCAGATGGAAGTCCGGTTAAGTCCGGAAGAAGCGTTCGACCTTTATGTGTATGAAGGCAGTGAACTGGAAAAACAATCAAATAGTGAAAATGAAGGCACAGAGCATGTAACGTAAAACATACATAGCTCTTTTTTTTATGCCCTTTTGGGAGGTAGTGATATGCATAAGCATGAAAGACCGCCCATCAGGGCGGAACCCTCCGAGTAGTAACCGTTAAAAAATCACAATGAAAACAGCAGTTACGAAAGGAGAACATAGATTATGGCGTTTTTTACATCTGCAATTAATATTTTACAGACTCTGGTTGTTGCAATCGGAGCTGGTCTGGCAGTTTGGGGAGTTATCAATCTCCTGGAAGGATATGGAAATGACAATCCCGGAGCCAAGTCACAGGGAATCAAGCAGCTTATGGCAGGTGGAGGTGTCGTTCTGATCGGTACACAGCTTGTACCATTACTGGCGAATTTGTTTTAGCCGGGGCAGTAGGAAAGGAGAACACGCATGGATAAGATTTTTGAGTCCATAGAAGAATGGATGCGTAACCTCCTTACAGGCATGGTCAGCTCAAACCTGACGAACATGTTTACCGATGTGAATGAAAAAACCGGTGACATCGCTAGTCAGGTTGGGCAAACGCCCCAGGGCTGGAGTGGCAGTATTTTCAGCTTGATCCAAAATCTGTCGGATTCTGTGATCGTACCGATTGCCGGAATGATCATAACCTTTGTGTTGTGCTATGAGCTGATTTCCATGCTCACCGAAAAAAACAACATGCATGACATAGATACATGGATGTTTTTCAAATATTTCTTCAAGATGTGGGTTGCAGTATGGTTCGTAAGCAATGCTTTTACGATCACAATGGCAATTTTTGATGTTGGACAGAATGTAGTGAACCGGGCTGCAGGTGTTATCAACCAGCAGACGGCAATCAATATTGATTCGGTAATCACCTCGATGGAGACAGCAATGGAATCAATGGAAGTAGGGGAGCTGATTATACTGGCACTGGAAACGCTTCTGGCGAGCTTGTGCCTAAAGGTTATATCCGTTTTTATAACGGTCATTTTATATGGTCGTATGATAGAAATTTATCTGTATTCGTCAATCGGTGCAATCCCATTTGCCACTATGAGCAACCGGGAATGGGGACAGATTGGCAGCAATTATTTAAGGGGATTGTTTGCACTGGCATTTCAGGGATTTTTTATCATGGTATGCGTGGGCATTTATTCTGTGCTGGTTGCAAACATACAGGTATCCGACAATGTGCATACGGCACTGCTCAGTGTAATGGCATATACAGTGATACTGTGTTTCAGTCTTATGAAAACAGCTAATTTCTCAAAGAGCATCTTTAATGCACACTAAATGTGGAAAAGGAGACGATGAAAATGGCTTTTGTATCAGTACCAAAAGATCTGACAAAAGTAAAAAATAAAATTATTCTCAACCTTACAAAACGACAGCTTATCTGCCTTGGTATTGCAGCGGCAGTAGGGCTTCCGTTTTATTTCCTGTCAAGGGAATTGATTGGTTCGAGTAATGCGGCAACCGGGATGTGTCTGTTGATGCTTCCGGCTTTTTTATTTGCTATGTATGAGAAAGATGGACTTCCTTTGGAGAAAGTCCTCAAAAACGTGATTACAGTAAAATTTATCCGTCCCCCGGTACGGAAATATGAGGTGGAAAACCTCTATGAAAAAAAGAAAATTTTGACAAAAGCGAAAGGAGGTAACGTTCGTGGAAAAATTAAGAAACGATAAGAATCTTCCAGAGCAGACAGAAGAATTTTCCCATCTGGATGACTGGTGGCTGGATGAAGAGGATTCTGCTGATGGTTTACCAGTGTTTGATCCGGACGAGGCAGAAAATTATGCAAAGGACAGACAGCGTTTGACGGGAGTACCGATGGTTACTGGGTATGAAGCACTGGAGCGACACCGAGGTGTTCGCAGACCAAGACGTAAATTAAGCAGACGGGAAAAACGTGCCTGGAAAAAAGCCCAGAAATATGAACAGAAATTACATAAGGCACACGAAAAGGAAGAGAAAAAACTTGCAAAGCAGGCGGCAAAACAGGCTGCTCGTGAAGAAAAGGCGGCACAGAAACAGGCAAAGAAAGAAGAAAAGCATAAAAAAAAGACAAAGCCGCCGGGTTCTGTAAAATCCAGCGAGGAAAAAGGTGCTGCAAAGAAAATATCAAGCACGAATAAAGACAATAGAAATAAAGGGAAAAACATTACCGCACAGCAGTCCATCCCATATAGAGAAATGGGAAAAGACGGAATCTGTCGTGTGGAGGATGGGTATTATTCAAAGACGATTCGTTTTTATGATATCAACTATCAGTTAGCACAGAATGAGGATAAAAATGCAATTTTTGAGAACTGGTGTGATTTCCTGAATTATTTTGACAGCACCATCCATTTTCAGTTGTCCTTTATCAATCATCACAGCAACATGATGGAATATGAAGATGTGATCCGTATTAAAAAGCAGAATGACAGTTTTGATAATCTGCGTATGGAATTTGCCCAGATGCTTAGAAATCAGTTGGCAAAAGGAAATAATGGTCTTGTCAGAATCAAGTACATTACATTTGGAATTGAAGCTGACAATATCCGGGAAGCAAAACCAAAACTGGAACGTATTGAAACAGATATACTCAATAATTTTAAGGTTTTTGGGGTATCTGCGTATCCGTTAAATGGTGTAGAGCGTTTGCAGATCATGTATGAAACATTCAACCAGAATGTCAAAGTGCCATTCAGGTTCAGCTATGATGATATGCTGCGTACCGGGCTGAATACAAAGGATTATATTGCTCCATCCAGTTTCCTGTTCAAAAATGGAAAGGATTTTCAGATGGGAGATACCATCGGAGCAGTATCCTATCTGCAGATTCTGGCACCAGAGTTGACGGATAAAATGCTTGCTGAATTTCTGGAAATGGACTGTAACCTGCTTGTTAATCTGCATATTCAGTCCATTGACCAGATGAAAGCAATCAAATTGGTTAAAAGTAAGGTTACGGACATTAACCGCATGAAAATTGAGGAACAGAAAAAAGCGGTACGCTCCGGATATGATATGGATATTATTCCGTCTGATCTGAACACATATGGTGGAGAGGCGAAAAGGCTTCTGGAAGATTTACAGTCGAGAAATGAAAGAATGTTTCTTGTGACGGTTGTGTTTTTAAATACAGCAAAAAATAAACAGGAACTGGAAAATGTGGTATTCCAGACGGCAGGTATCGCACAGAAATATAACTGTGCATTAAAAAGACTGGACTATCAGCAGGAACAGGGCCTTATGAGCAGTTTGCCACTTGGAAGAAACTGGATTCCGATCAAGCGGGCATTGACTACCACATCGACAGCTATTTTTGTCCCATTTACAACGCAGGAACTGTTTATGGGCGGAGAATCTATCTATTATGGGTTAAATGCCCTGTCTAATAACCTGATTATGGCAGATCGGAAAAGGCTGAAGAATCCAAATGGGCTGATACTTGGTACTCCTGGATCTGGTAAATCCTTTGCGGCAAAAAGAGAGATTACCAATGTATTTATTGTCACAAAAGACGACATTATCATCTGTGATCCGGAGGGAGAATATTTTCCGTTAGTCCGGGCATTTAACGGGCAGGTTATCCGTATTTCTCCGACCAGTCATGATTACATCAATCCAATGGACATTAACATCAATTATGCGGATGATGACGATCCGCTATCTCTGAAATCAGATTTTATCCTTTCGCTTTGTGAACTGGTAGTAGGAGGGAAAAATGGTCTGGAACCAGTGGAAAAAACAATCATTGACCGATGTGTACGTCTGGTATATCAGGACTATCTTGCTGATCCGGTCCCGGAGAAAATGCCAATCCTGGAAGATTTATATAATTTGCTTCGCAAACAGGAAGAGGCAGAGTCGCAGAGGCTGGCAACTGCACTGGAAATCTATGTAAATGGTTCCCTGAAGGTATTCAATCACCGCACAAATGTAGAACTGAATAATCGTCTGGTATGTTTCGATATTAAAGACCTTGGTAAACAGCTTAAAAAACTTGGCATGTTGATTGTTCAGGATCAGGTTTGGAACAGGGTAACAGTCAACCGTTCTGCACATAAGTCAACCAGATATTATATTGATGAGTTCCATCTGTTGCTGAAAGAGGAACAGACAGCAGCATACAGTGTAGAAATTTGGAAGAGATTCCGTAAGTGGGGCGGTATTCCGACTGGTATCACGCAGAACGTAAAAGATCTGCTTGCTTCAAGGGAAATCGAGAATATCTTTGAAAACTCAGATTTTATCCTGATGCTTAACCAGGCATCTGGGGATCGACAGATTCTGGCAAAACAGCTTAATATTTCAACACACCAGCTTTCCTATGTAACAAACAGTGGAGAGGGAGAAGGACTGATCTTTTATGGAAATACAATTATTCCATTTAAGGACAGATTCGATAATACCCTTATGCTTTATGCGTTGATGTCATCGAAACCGGAAGATGTAGAGAAGCGTGAAAAACTCGGCATTAAAGGCAGAGACGATAGTTAAAGGGGCAATGGCAGAGCATGAGAAAATGGGTGGCAGGATTATTACTTTCTATATCCGTTATATTGCTTACGATCAGTCTGTATTTCCTGATGGGATTTTTTGTGCAGGAAAGACAGGATAACCAGTTACAGCAAGAGTTACAGGAACTTATGCAGGAAAAAGAGGACGATTCAGAGGAAGATACTTCCGACGATTTAGAGGTAGATGCTGGAATTTTGGCATTGCATGAAGAGAATCCAGATTGTATTGGCTGGCTGACCATTGATGGAACGAGAATAGACTATCCGGTCATGTACCGGCCCGGAGATAAAAATTATTATCTGCATCGGGATTTTAACGGGGAATATTCTGCAAATGGCTGTTTATTTCTGGCAGAGGAATGTGTACCAGGAAATTCGGACAATCTGATCATATATGGACATCACATGAACAGTGGAAAGATGTTTGCTGATCTTGAAAAATATAAGGACGAAGGATTTTACGAAGAACATCCGACAATCCTGTTCCGCACGATATGGGGAAATGAACAGTATCAGATATTTGTAGCATTTACAACACCCGTTTATACAGGGAATGATTTTGATTATTACAGTTTTATCAAAGCGGGAACAGTGGAGGATTATAAAAAATTTGTTGCTTCCGTTAAGGAAAAATCACTTTATCAGACAGGAACAACAGCAAAATACAGAGATAAGTTACTTACACTGTCTACTTGTGAGTATTCCCAGAAAAATGGGCGTATGGTACTGGTTGCAAAGAAAAATAACGGAAAATTACCATAGATCAGGAGATGATGACCATGCAGGAGCATGAATATAAAGCAAGGGACAAGACTGTCCAGAAGATGAGCCGGGATGGACTCCGGGAAAAAAATCTCCGCAGTAAAAAGGAAAAGCGGATTACCGGGCGTGAGGCAGATGAGAAGAAAATAGCCGGACACAGGGAACAGGAGCTGGACTTTGGAAAGGTTAGAAAAACTCATACTGCAGAAGAAACAGTTGAGGGAGTGAAAGAAGGAAAACACAGACTGCAGTCCAGACACGCTTTTCTGGAACAGGAAGAATTTGCGGAAGCGGAAGAAATGGAAAACTCAGAAATGAGTGATGATAAAGCAGGCGGGGAGAAATCTCCGTCTGTTTCACGTTCCAGACTTCGTAAAGAGAGTATCCGGGGACATCCGGGACGTGATGCTGAAACATCGGAACCGGACAGGCAGAGCCGAAAGAAAAAGATGGTCGTAGCTTATGCAGCGAAAGAGCAGAAACGCTACCATGAAAAGTCAGAAGTTGATGAAAAATCAATGGAAGATTTTCGGGAAGAGATTAAAGGAAAGACGAAAAGGGAACAGACGCTAAAAGAACAGAAAAAATCAAAATCCCGTCTTTCCTTTGAAGATGAAAGTAAAGGTATGATTTCAGGTAGCGGAATGGCAAGAAAGGGGGCAAACGTTGTTTCAGAAACGGTATCTGCTTATGGTCAGAAAAAAATCAGAGAGGATACCGATGATAATGCTGCTCTTGATGCAGCAGATCAGATGGAATTTGCGGGAGAAAGCCTTGCAAGAAAGTCAATTTACGTTCGGGAACGGTTGAAAGAAAACCGACAGAGAAATAATCGGTTGAGGGAAACCGTTTTGGAAGAAACAGAAAAATCTCGCCTACAGTTTAGCACCAGTGCTTCCAATGAAGCAAAAAAGGCGGTTCAGAAAGAAGCAGAGCAGAAGAAACAGTCTGCATTAAAGAAATTATTGCAGAAAAAGCGTTACCAGAAGCAGTATCAGGCTGCGAAACAGGGAAAAGCTGTGAAAGACGCAGTGCTTGTAAACGCACAGCGATTTACGGAAAAAGCCAAAGCTGCGGTCAAGGAGCTTGTGGCACAGAACAGAAATATCCTCCTGTCCATAGGAGTTCTGGTGCTGCTGTTTGCGTTAATGGCAACGAGCCTGTCAAGCTGTGCTGCGTTATTCCAGGGCAGTTCCAATGCTATTATTTCTACCAGTTATTCCAGTGAGGATGAGGATATTTATGCTGCGGAAAATGCTTATGTGGCATTGGAAAATGCACTGAATGAGCAGATCAATCAGATGAAAGCAAACCATTCCGAATATGATGAGTTCCAGTTCCAGATTGATGAGATCGGACACAATCCGTATCAGCTTATTTCTTATCTGACAGTCAAGTATGGCGGTTTTACCTATGCTGAGGTTGCAGACGAGATTCAGGAGATTTTCAGAGAGCAGTATGGCTTATATACAGATTCGACAAGAGAAACTGTAACAGAAAAGAAAACAGTCAGGGTTGGAGAATCACTGGGACAGGTTGTGACCAGTGGATATTGCAACTGTCCGATCTGCTGCGGGCAGTGGAGTGGAGGCCCGACTGCAAGTGGAGCATATCCACAGGCAAATCACACGATTGCGGTGGATGCTTCCAATCCATTTGTGCCAATGGGAACCCATGTTGTTATGAATGGAGTGGAATATGTAGTAGAAGATACAGGAGCATTTGCAAGATATGGTGTTCAGTTTGATGTATTTTACAGCGATCACGCTTCTGCATCAGCACATGGACATCAGACCTGGGAAGCATACATAGCAGACAGTAATGGAAGCCAGGAGGTGGAAGTAACTACAACAAGAGAAGTAAACCGGCTGGACGTAACACTTACGAACCATAACCTGGATGCAGTTTTAAGAAACCGTATGACAGATAAGGAACAGGAGCAGTATGACGCTTACAATAAATACTATGGAAATCGTGATTATCTGTTTGACCTTAATACAATTCCGACAGGCGGGGCAGGTTTTGGATATGATATTCCGGCAGAAGCACTTTCTGATCCGCAGTTTGCCAAGATGATCAGGGAAGCGGAAAAATATCTGGGTTATCCGTATGTATGGGGTGGTGCATCGCCATCTACCAGTTTTGATTGCTCTGGTTTTGTATGCTGGGTAATCAATAATTGTGGAAATGGATGGAACGTGGGAAGAACAACAGCGGACGGACTTCGTTCTTATTGTTCCTATGTATCTCCATCGGATGCAAAGCCGGGCGATCTGATCTTTTTCCAGGGAACTTATGATACGCCGGGAGCGAGCCATGTTGGAATTTATGTAGGAAATAACATGATGATTCATTGTGGAAATCCGATTCAATATACAAGCATTGCAAGTTCTTACTGGCAGCAACATTTTATGGCATTTGGCAGACTTCACTAGAAGGGAGTAAACAAGAGATGAATATGCGATTAAAAAAGGTTCTGGATGACATTCAGAAAACTGAAAACAAGATTCTGGAACTGCAGGAGCATGTAAGGCAACTGAGAATCCAGAAAAAGCAGATGGAAGATGCAGAAATCATTAAGGCAATCCGTTCCATGAAGATGGACAGCCGAAAGATGCTGACTTTTCTGGACGGGATTCAGAATGGAACAGTTACCATGCAGTTTGATGAAGAGGGCAATCTTTCTATGGATAGTTCTGAAACAGGTATAAAGAAAGAAGAAAATATGGACAGAGAAATGTCAACCGGACTGATAGAAGAAAGAGAGGATTTGGAAGATGAAGAATAAAGTAATGAAAAAAATTTTGATGATTATGTTGTCATCAACAATACTGATGGGTTCTGCCAGTGTGACCGCTTTTGCACAGGCAAATGAAAACGCAGAGCAGACTGAAACTGCGGAACAGGTGATAGAAGAACAGCCGGCGGAGCAGCCTGCCACAGAGGGAACACCGTTTTCCACGCCGGGAAACGGACAGCTTGTGGATGATAAGGAGAATGACAGTTCCAAGCAGTTTCTGACAGTACAGACAAAGAATGGAAATACCTTTTATATGGTCATTGACCGTTCTGGTACTTCCGAGAACGTGTACATGATGTCATTGGTAGATGAAAATGATCTGGCAGAGTTCTTAGATGAAAACGAGGAAACCGAGAAAAAAGAGGAACCAGCAGTTGTACTTCCGGAAACGACTGCAACACCAGAACCAGAAACAGAAGTGAATCCAGAATCCGGTGGTAATAAAATGTTTGGTTCTGCGATCCTGGGCGGCGGTATTGTACTGGTATTCGGTGGTTTAGCTGCTTTTGCTTTAAGTAAATTCCGAAAGAAAAAAGAGGACGGTATTGTAGAGGAAGGTCTGGAATTTGCTGATGACAGTTACATCAATGAAGATGAAGAAAATGCGGAAGATCAGCAGAAATAACAAAAAAGCATAAGGTATGGAGAAAGGGCGGTTCTTTATGGACTGCCTTTTTGACAGGAACAGGAGGAAAACATGGCGAAATTTTTAGTGATCGCAGAGAAACCGAGCGTGGCACAGAGCCTTGCAAAAAATTTATCTGCTTATCAGAGAAAGGACGGGTATCTGGAGGGGAACAGTTGCATTGTCAGTTGGTGTCTGGGACACCTGGCAGAATATGTACCACCGGAAATTTATGATGAAAAATATGCAAAATGGCAGTTTGAGGATTTGCCGATCATTCCGGAAGTATGGAAAGTGCAGGTGTCAGAGGATAAAAAGAAGCAGTTTGATGTGCTATGCAGCTTAATGAACCGGGCAGATGTAGCATATCTGGTCAATGGCTGTGATGCCGGAAGAGAAGGAGAACTGATTTTTAAAAGAGTTTATGATTTGGCAGGCTGTCAGAAACCAGTGAAGCGTCTGTGGATCAGCTCAATGGAAGATGAAGCCATTCAGAAAGGATTTCAGTCCCTAACTGACGGGAGAGAATATGCAGGGCTTTGTAATGCTGCGGTATGCAGGGCACAGGCGGACTGGCTGATCGGAATGAACGCAACGAGAGCTTACACAACCAGATATTTTAAACGTCTGGTAGTTGGCAGAGTGCAGACACCAACGCTTGCTATGCTGACGGAAAGAAAAGAGAAAATTGAGCATTTCAAGAAAGAAGCCTATTATAAGGTTTCCCTGTCAGATGGAAGACTTGCGGTAATTTCAGAAAATATTCAGTCTGAAACAGAAGCGGAAGAATTAAGAAAACTCTGTGATGGGACAGAAGCTGTTGTGACCAGAGTGAAAAGAGAACAGAAAAAGACTTCTCCGCCCAAACTTTATGACCTGACCAGTCTGCAGAGGGAAGCAAACCGATTTTTCGGATACACTGCACAGAAAACATTGGATATGCTGCAGGAACTGTATGAAGAAAAGATGGTTACTTATCCGAGAACAGACAGTCAGTATGTAACCGAGGATATGAAAGAAACGGTAAAAATGCTTGCCGAAAGCATGACAGATTTTCTTCCGTTTCTGGAATCTGGACAGATTAGGGGAAACATAGATTGTGTGGTTAAGAATGCAAAGGTATCTGATCATCATGCAATCCTACCGACAAAAGAAGCAATGGAAAAAGGCATGGGAGGACTTTCCGGTGGAAAGAAAAATCTGCTGATGCTGATCGGACAGCAGCTTGTTCAGGCAACAGGGGAAGAGTACCTTTATGAGCAGACAGAAATTTCCGTACAGTGCAAAGAACATGAATTTACTGCAAAAGGAAAGCTGCCTGTGCAGATGGGCTTCAAAGAAGTGGAAGAAGCCTTTCGGAAATACTGTGTAAAGGATAAGAAATCTGATGAACCGGATAATAAGACAGAACTTCCAGAAGGATATAAGGAAGGAATGACTCTTGCCTCTGTGAAAGCAGAGAAGAGTACACATTACACTTCTCCGCCGAAGATGTTTACCGAAGATACTCTGCTTGCTGCAATGGAAACAGCGGGAAATAAGGAATTTGATTCTGAAACAGAGAAAAAGGGATTGGGGACACCGGCAACCAGAGCCAATATTATTGAGAAACTGGTATCTTCCGGGTATGCAGAACGTAAAGGAAAACAGATTTTTCCTACGGTGGCAGGCTGTGAGCTGATTCATGTAATGCCGGAGAATCTGAAATCCGCAAGCCTGACAGCAGAATGGGAGAATCAGCTTCTGATGATGGAAAAGGGAAAAATCCACGATGATGAATTTATGGATGGGATTGTATCTATGATTACCGAGGTTCTTTCAGTATGCAGGGCGATTCCAGAAGAAGAACGGAATCGTTTTCAGACTGCAAGGGAAGTAATTGGGAAATGCCCGATATGCGGTTCCGATGTATATGAGGGTAAGACCAATTATTATTGTTCTGACAGAAGTTGTCCGTTTGCTTTATGGAAGTCAAATAGGTTTCTGGAAAGCATGAAAAAATCAATGGATAAAAAGATGGCAGTGGATCTTCTGAAAAAGGGACGTACCCATGTAAAAGGACTGTATTCCAAGAAAAAGGACAGCAAATTTGATGCTGATCTTGTACTTGGGGTAGAAGATGGAAAAGCCAGATTCAGTCTGGAATTTCCTAAAAAGAAAAAATAAAGCACAGTCAGAAGGAGGAATAGGTTATGGCTCGTTTAGATGAGATACGTGGACTTGCAGAATATCATGCAGCCCATATCAGCAGTTCACCAAGGGACTGGATGAATTATCTGGATACCGCAGCCAGGTTATACAGGTATCCATTTATGGATCAGCTTTTGATCCACGCACAGCGTCCAAAAGCAACTGCCTGTGCTTCGCTGGAATTATGGAATGAAAAAATGCTGCGGTGGGTAAACCGAGGAGCAAAGGGAATTGCTCTTTTGGATGAAACCATGCAGAAAACAAGACTCCGATATGTATTTGATATTCAGGATACTCATAAGGTAAAAGGTGGAAGAACCCCTTACCTGTGGCGGTTGCAGGAGAAGCAACAGGAGGAGTTATTAAACCATTTAGAAGAAGTTTATGGACTGGAAGCTAAAGATACAGGAAATCTTTCTGATGCACTGATGGCAACAGCGAAGTATATGGTAGAAGAAAATCTGGATGAATACCTGGATGGCTTGACATATGTGACGGAAGGAACATACCTGGAGGAGCTGGAAGAAGATACCATACGCAGCGAATTTCGCAGTCTGTTGACAGACAGCATTTATTATACGCTGGCTTCCAGATGCGGACTTGATCCGCTGGAACGGCAGGAAGAAATGGACTTCGTACATATCACAGACTATAACAGTTTATCAGTGCTGACATTTATTGGAAATGCGACGAGCATGGCCAGTGAGTCTGTGCTAGTGGATATTGGAAGATTTGTACACCGTATTTCATTAGAAGAAATGAAAAAGGGTATTGAAAATTCTGAGGAAAGGAATTATAATAAATTTAACACGTTAATTCGTAAAAGCGAAGAAAACAACAACAGAATCATAGAAAACGAATATTCACAGGAAGATGAAGGAGGAAATGAGCATGGAACTGACATATCATCGCAAAGGGGATTATCTGTTTCCGAATCTGACAATCCAGGAGACAGAGGTACAGATTGGGAAATACGGAATGCTGCGGAGGACATTTCTGAAGGAACACAAGAACAGCCTGTATCAGAGCCTGTTACTGACTGGGAAACTGAACAGCCATCTGGAAGAGATCGAGAAAACAGCACAGAAGAGATTGGAAGTACAGATGGCGAAACTGTTGGAGAAGAATCCGGCACCATCGAAAGAGGAGAACCCGATGGCGTGGACAGCACATATGAACAATCTGACGGCAACAGCGGAAGAGAGCATCTTGACGGAATTGGTGTACAGCTAATTGAAGACACAAGTGAAGATCAGTTAAGTAAAGCAGAGGAAGAAATTGCCTCTGCTTTATCTTTGCCCGAACTTCCATCTGTAAATGAACAGAAAAGGGAAATCGAAAACAGAATAGCTGCCCTCTACGCTGGGGAGATTGCCATTCCAAGTGAGGTGGTCGATGAGGTTTTAAGAACCGGAGGAAACCGAAGCAAGAGCCAGCTTCGTATCATTTATAATTTTATGAGTGAACAGACACCGGAGGAATATACGGAGTTTGTGAAGCGGGAGTATGGGACTGGTGGAAAGGGATTTGAAATCAATGGTATGGAGTATTCGGTCTGGTTTGATGAAACTGGATTGCAGATTGCAGTAGGGCATACCGTTACCGATCAGATTCTGGATAAAGCGTTTTTGTCCTGGAAAGATGTGAGTGGCCGTATCCATCAGCTTTTGAAACAAGGCGAGTATGCACCGCAGTCCGTACTTGATGTTGCAAGGGAGAATGCGATAAAGGAACATGCTCAGGCACTTGCCTATATGAAAGCGGATATGGCAGAGGGTGTAGCAGAACTTGTCTTTGATGAAGAGGATTTACCATATCTTCACAGTATTTATCCGGAAATTACTGATTATCTGGAAGAGAAACTAACAGATCCGGAGTGGCTGGCAGATCTGAACGAGCGTCTGGAAGGACTGGCAATGGCTTATGAGGAAGATAAAAGCATTATGCGGTTCCGCACCTATAATCCAATCAGAATATCCGGTCAGTTTCAGAAATTTGCAGCAGAAGTAATTCCATACAATGCCAGAGATGAATTCGCATGGCAGGAACATAAGGTATTTATTACTCAAGATGAAATAGATGCTTTTCTTGCCGGTGGCGGTCCGTATTCGGATGGAAGGCTTTCTACCTATTCTTTTTATCTTCTGAATGGAGATGATAAGGCAAGGACAGATTTTATCAAGGAAAAATATGGGATAGGCGGTCAGAGCCATGCTTTATGTGGAGCAGACAATTCACATGCAGATTATGATGGGAAAGGTTTGAAGCTGGAGAGAGGGGACTATGGGAATCCAGATACTTCGGTGTTGCTGCCCTGGGCAAAAGTTGCAAAAAGAATCGGCTATCTGATTGATAACCAGCAGTTCTTACGTTCCGCAGATTATTCCCGTATGCCGGAATATGAGAGGGAACGGATTGCAGGAAAAGTGATCAGTTTTTATGCAAGGCTGCCAGAAGAAATCGAGCGTCCGTTCAAGCAGGATTTCTTTAATGAAGAAGCAAGAAAAGAACTTCCTGTTATGCTGAATGATTCGGAGCAATCGCAGAAATTGTTACAGGCGATGGACGATGCACTGGCAATGCTGCCATTGGATTTTGAATCAGTGAATGAAACTTATGAGAAGAAATTACAGCTTTTGACGGAAGTACATCAGTATGTGGAAGGCAGCTATACGATTTTCCCGGCACAGGAAGTACCAGATCAGGCAGATGTCTTAAATGGATATCAGATGTCTTTATTTGATATTGTGAGTGCTTCCGAACCAGAAGAATCAGAAGTGGAAGAATCGTCTGCAGAAATGGAGGAGGTACAAAAAGGGGAACCAGAATCAGAGTTTGAGCCGGAATCCGTAATCGTGCAGGAACAATGGGATGAGAATATATTTGAATATCAGGGGTATCATTTTGAAGCAGTGGGTGTTCTTCCTCAAGGTCTGGAAGGAAAAGAACTGGTAAACCAGACGAGGGGAAATACAGAATTACATTTGACTGCTTACGAGCGAGAAGATGATATTTTATATTCCTATGCAGGATTCTACGAAGCAAGTGGTTCATCAAAAGCTGATATTTTCCGGTGTATGGAAACCGGACGAAATTATATTCCAGGGGAGAACGAATTGTTTGGTTATGAGGGAGAATTTTTACCATATCTGCAGAATGAACAGGTGCAGGAACAGGAACTTCATAATTTCCATATTACGGACGATGACCTTGGTGCTGGCGGTCCGAAAGCAAAGTTTAAAGCAAATATGGAAGCTATCCGGCTGCTGAAAGAACTGGAACAGGAGCAGAGATTGGCAACACCGGAAGAACAGGAAGTGTTGTCAAGATATGTTGGATGGGGCGGTATTCCACAGGCTTTTGAAGAAAGAAACAGTGCCTGGGCAGAGGAATATACGCAGTTAAAAGGAGTCCTCACACCAGAAGAATACAGTGCAGCAAGGGCATCAACGCTGAATGCCTTTTATACTTCTCCGACAGTCATCAAGGCTATGTATGAAGCACTTGGAAATATGGGACTGAAACAGGGAAATATCCTGGAACCGTCCTGTGGAGTAGGAAACTTTATGGGACTTTTACCGGAAAGTATGAGTGCTGCAAGTATGTATGGCGTAGAACTTGATCCGGTTTCCGGGCAGATTGCAAAACAGCTTTACCAGAAGAACAGGATTGCAGTACAGGGATTTGAGGAAACCAGGTACCCAGACAGCTTTTTTGACTGTGTAATTGGAAATGTACCGTTTGGGGCATATCAGGTCAGTGACCGCAAGTATGACAGATACCATTTTATGATCCATGATTATTTTATTGCAAAATCCTTAGACCTGGTACGTCCGGGTGGAGTGGTGGCAGTTGTCACATCAAGCGGTACAATGGATAAACAAAATCCGGAAGTCCGACAGTATTTTGCAAACCGGGCAGATCTGCTTGGGGCAATCCGTTTACCGAACAATGCTTTCCAGAGAAATGCCAATACCAGTGTGGTTGCGGATATTCTGTTTTTCCAGAAAAGGGACAGGGCTGCAATCATAGAGCCAGACTGGGTACAGTTAAAAACTACACCAGAAGGCTATACAGTCAATTCCTATTTTGCTGATCATCCGGAAATGGTGCTTGGAGATTTTACAACAGAAAGTACCCAGTACGGAAAACAGGAAGTGACAGTAAAGGCAAAAGAGGGAGCAGATCTGGCAGAGCAGTTAAAAGAAGCGGTAAAGCATATCCAGGGAACCATCACAGAGCAGGAGATTTCGGATACGGAACTGGAAGAACAGGTGGTATCCATACCGGCAGATCCGGATATTAAGAATTTCAGCTTTGCACTTGTCGGAGAGGATATTTATTACAGGGAAAATTCTGTTATGAATAAGATGGAACTTCCCGTTGTGACAGGCGAGCGTGTCAGAGGCATGGTTGCGATCCGGGATGCAACAAACAGGCTTCTGGAACGACAGTTGGAAGAATGCAGTGATGAAGAGGTTGTCAGCTTACAGACTGAGTTGAACCAGGCCTATGACAGTTTTACAAAAAAATATGGGTTACTTAGCAGTAATGCAAATAAAAGAGCGTTCAGCATGGACAGCAGCTATTGCCTTTTGACTTCCCTTGAATTTCTGGACGAAAAGGGCGAGTTGAAGCGTAAGGCAGACATATTCACGAAAAGGACAATCCGCAGGGCAGAGCCGGTAACATCGGTAGATACTGCAAGTGAGGCACTGGCGGTATCTATCGGGGAAAAGGCAAAAGTAGATATTCCTTATATGATGCAGCTTACCGGAAAAACAGAGGAAGAGGTTACAGAGGAGCTTACAGGTGTTATTTTCAAGAATCCGCTTACGGATAAATGGGAGCCATCCGATGAATATCTTTCCGGGAATGTCAGGGAAAAGCTGAACATTGCAAGGCAGTTTGCAGAAAACCATTCGGAATATATGGTCAATGTACAGGCTCTGGAACGAGTACAGCCGAAAGATCTGGATGCTTCCGAGATTGAAGCAAGGCTTGGTGCAACCTGGATTTCGCCGGACTATATTACAGAGTTCATGGCAGAAACATTCCATACACCACGACAGCATATCAATTATGAGCGTATCAAAGTACAGTATGCGGAAGTGACCGGGCAGTGGAACGTAAAAGGAAAGAACGTGGACAGCAGCAATAATCCGCTTTCCACTGCAACTTACGGAACACAGAGGGCAAATGCTTACAGGTTGTTGGAGGATGCACTGAATCTGCGTGACACAAAAATCTATGACACAATACATGATGCAGATGGGGAACACCGGGTACTGAACCGAAAAGAAACCACCCTGGCACAGCAGAAGCAGGAACTGATCCGGGAGAAATTTAAAGAGTGGATCTTTAAGGATATGAGCCGACGTGAAACACTCTGTAAAATTTATAATGAACGGTTTAACAGCATCCGGCCAAGGGAATATGATGGCAGCCATATCCAGTTTGTCGGAATGAATCCGGAAGTTAAGCTGATGGAGCATCAGAAAAATGCAGTGGCACATATCCTTTATGGAAATAATACACTGCTCGCACACTGCGTAGGTGCAGGCAAGACGTTCCAGATGATCGCAGCCGGTATGGAGAGCAAACGTCTGGGACTGGCACAAAAGAGCCTTTATGTGGTTCCAAATCATTTGCTGGAACAGTGGGGAAGCGATTTCTTACGCTTGTATCCGGGAGCAAATATTCTGGTGGCAACAAAGAAAGATTTTGAACCTGCAAACAGAAAACGGTTCTGTTCCAGAATAGCAACCGGGGATTATGATGCGGTCATTATTGGACACAGCCAGTTTGAGAAAATCCCTCTTTCCAGGGAAAGGCAGATTGCATTGCTGGAAGATCAGATCGCAGACATTACCTATTCTATTGAAGCGGCAAAAGAGGAAACAGGACAGCAATATACGGTTAAGCAGATGGAAAAAACAAAGAAAACCCTGAAAGCAAAACTGGAAAAACTGAATGACCAGACACGAAAGGATGATGTAGTGACTTTTGAGCAATTAGGCGTGGACAGGCTGTTTGTGGACGAGTCACATTATTACAAAAACCTTTTTTTATACACAAAAATGCGGAACGTGGCAGGCATTTCACAGACCGATGCACAGAAAAGTTCAGATATGTTTATGAAATGCAGATACATGGATGAGATTACCGGGGGAAAGGGAATCACGTTTGCAACGGGAACACCCGTATCAAACAGTATGACTGAATTATACACCATTATGAGATACCTCCAGTATGATACTTTAATGAATATGGGAATGGGACATTTTGATTCGTGGGCAGCAACTTTTGGAGAAACAGTTACGGCAATCGAATTGTCACCGGAAGGGACGGGCTATCGTGCAAAAACACGATTTGCCCGTTTCTTTAATCTTCCAGAGCTGATCTCCATATTTAAAGAAGCTGCGGATATTCAGACTGCGGACATGCTGAATCTTCCTGTACCGGAAGCAGAATATATCAATGAAGTGTTAATGCCAAGTGAGGAACAGAAAGAAATGGTGGAAGCCTTTTCAGAACGTGCAGAAAAGGTTCGTGGCGGTGTGGTAGATCCAAGGGTAGATAACATGCTCAAGATTACCAATGACGGAAGAAAATGTGCATTAGACCAGAGGCTTTTAAATGATATGCTGCCAGATGTAGGGGAAAGCAAGGTAAATGCCTGTGTGGAGAATGCTTTCCAGGTATGGGAGGACGGAAAAGATACACAGGCTACCCAGTTGATCTTCTGTGACCTCAGCACACCGAAAACTGATGGAACGTTCAATGTTTATGATGATGTGAGAAACAAGCTGGTAGAACGGGGAATTCCGAAAGAGCAGATCGCATTTATTCATGAGTACAATACGGAAGTAAAAAAAGCGGAGCTGTTTGCAAAGGTGCGAGCCGGACAGGTAAGAATCCTGATGGGTTCTACTCCGAAACTCGGTGCTGGTACTAACGTCCAGGACAGATTACTTGCATTGCATCATCTGGACTGCCCTTGGAAACCATCGGATTTGGAACAGCAGGAGGGACGTATTCTCAGGCAGGGAAACCAGAATGACAAAGTAAAAATTTTCCGGTATGTAACGGAAAATACATTCGATTCGTACATGTGGCAGATTCTGGAAAACAAGCAGAAGTTTATTTCACAGATTATGACCAGTAAATCCCCGGTTCGTGCCTGTGAGGATGTAGATGATACAGCTCTATCTTATGCAGAGATCAAGGCACTGGCAACAGGAAACGAATACATCAAGGAAAAGATGGATCTGGATGTGCAGGTAAGTAAACTGAAACTTCTGAAAGCAAACCACACCAGTCAGATCTATCGTCTGGAATCGGATATTGCAAAGCGGTATCCGGTACAGATTGCAGCATTGAAGGAGAAAATTGCCGGTATGCGTGTGGATGCAGATGTAGTAAAAGGAATAGATTTACAGGATAATGACCACTTTGCAATGACAGTTGGAGGAAAGCTGTATACAGATAAAAAAGAAGCGGGAGTTGCACTCATTTCAGCAGCATCCGGTTTGAAGTCCGTAAAGTCAGCCGGGCAGATCGGGGAATATCATGGTTTTGCACTTTCTTCAGAATACAATTTCCTGTCAAATACCTATACCATGACGATCAAGGGAAAATGTTCTTATAAGATTGAGTTCGGAAAGGATACTCTGGGCAATATCCAGAGGATTCATAATGCACTTTCTGCAATCGGGAAAAAGCTGGCAGATACCGAGCAGAATCTGGAAACGGTACAACAGCAGTTAAAGACCGCACAGGAAGAGGTGCAGAAGCCATTCTCAAAAGAAGCGGAACTGAGTGAAAAAATGGAACGTCTGGCAGAATTAAATGCCATGCTCAACATGGATGAGAAAGGGGGAGAAAATCTTCTGGCAGATGAGGGCATCGGGGAAAACCCGGAAGTAAACGTGCCAGAGGAATGTCAGGACAGAATCGCAGACAGTGTTCATAAAACGTCTATTCTGGAAAGACTGAAAGAACAGAAGCAGCAGGAGCAGCAGGAGCAGACAAGCGAAACACAGCAGAAACCAAAAAAGAAACACGAACAGGAGTTATAAAGGGTATCCCGTCAGAGTGACCAGAGCTTTGGCGGGATTTTTCTATGGAGGATTTGACTATGGCAAACAGAGAAGAACAATTAAAGCAGATTACAGAGCAGTTGGAACAGGGCGTTGCAGAAATATTTACATCAGAAAAATATACTGAATATCTGAAAACAATGGCAAAGTTCCATAATTATAGTTTCAATAATACTCTGCTGATCGCCATGCAGAAACCGGAAGCGACACTGGTAGTAGGGTACCAGGCATGGCAGAAGAAATTCAACCGGCAGGTAAAAAGAGGAGAAAAAGGCATCCAGATTATTGCCCCGGCTCCGTATAAAGAGAAACAGGAGATTGAAAAAACTGATCCGGAAACAGGAGAGATTGTGATCGGGGAAGATGGACAGCCGGAAACAGAAGTAGTAGAACGTGTCATTACAAGATTCCGGGTTACGACAGTATTTGATGTCAGTCAGACCACAGGAGAACCGATTCCAGAGTTTGAGGTATCGGAACTGGAGGGGGATGTTCTGATCTACCATAATTTTATGGCGGCATTAAAGATGGTTGCCCCGGTTCCTATCCGCTTTATTGAGATTGATGGCGAGGCGAAAGGCTTTTATCAGCTTGTCGATAAATATATCGCTGTCCAACCAGGCATGAGTGAAGCGCAGACTATGAAAACAGCGGTGCATGAAACCGCACATGCAGTATTGCATGATCGTGACCAGATGGAAGCGGAGGGCATCGTAAAAGATCAGCTTACAAGGGAAGTGGAAGCAGAAAGTGTTGCCTATGTGGTATGTAACCATTTTGGACTGGACACATCAGAGTATTCTTTTTCCTATATTGCAAGCTGGTCTTCCGGTAAAAATATGAAAGAGCTTCGTGCTTCTATGGACACCATCCGTAAGACTTCTGCTGATATGATCGGACAGATTGAGGAAAAACTCAAGGAACTTCAGATCGAAAGACCAGAGCAGGAAGTAACTGCTGTGGAGCAGACAGAAGAAATGAGTGCCATGCAGTATGCAGAACAGACCATTAACCGTCTGGAGCAGGAACGGACGATTTTCAGCAATGACCAGAGAAATCTTATCGTGAATTTTACTTATAAACTGGATGATAGGGAAGCGGCGGAAAAACTGGCAGAGAATCTTTCAGAATCTATTCTGAATGGAAATAGAGAAACGGTACTAAAACTGATTGGAGAAGCGGAGGAACAGATTGACAGTCTGCCGGATTCGATGATCGGTTTATCAGAATTGCACGAAGCCGGATTTTATTCAGAAAGTATGCTTCCACTTACCAGAGAACGGGCAGTGGAATTGCACCATGAGGGAGTAACGGTTTACGGACTGACCGGAGCAGTGGGTGGTCAGGAGCAGTCGCAAAGAGTTATGAATCTGGAACTGGATATTTTACAGCATGACGGGTTATTCGGAGTGACAAAATTTGAATGGGACAATTACCGGAGAAGTCAGGAAACAGTTATGACACCGGAAGAAAAAGCAAAGATTAAAGAAACACTTCTTTTAGAAAGTGATGGAAACCGCTATGGAATTTACCAGATCAACAGCGGACAGGAAGAAAGAGGGTATCAGTTTTTAAGTCTGGAAGCGGCAAAAGAAATGGGATTTACCGTAGATGGCAAAGACTATCAGATGGTTTACAGTGAAAGACTGAGAGATGCTACGACACTGGACAATCTCTTTGAGCGATTTAATATAGAGCGTCCAAACGATTTTACCGGGCATTCCATGTCAGTCAGTGACGTAATCATTATGAATCGGGGTGGCAGATTAACTGCATACTATGTAGATTCCTTTGGATTTACAGAATTTCCGGACTTTGTGGCACAGAGAGCTGAAATGTTAAATGATAATCCGGTAAAAGCATATCCAGAAGTTTATATGGGAACTTTGGAAAAAGCTATGCAGGAGAGAAATGTAGATACTTATCTGGATTCCAGAAAACTGAACATTGATTGTAAAAATGCTATCGAACAGGCAATCGCAGAGGGATTCGACGGTATGCGTTTAAATCCAGATGTTGCAGTAGGTGTGGTTGAAAAATACGGGGAAGAACGGGTTGCATTTGTTCTGGCAAATACATTGAAACAGCTTTCCTATGATGGTAGATTTTCTGATGGCAATAAACGGTGGGCAGATGGCATTGATATTCCGGAAAATATCAGCCGGGGAATGGATCTGAACAGGGACTATATTGTGGGCAGCCATCCTGCAGTCCTGAATGGATTTATTGATATGGCAAGAAAAGAAATCCGTACCCGGAAACTGGAAGAGGTGCTTGGTGTGAAAAATCAGCATATCACTGAAACTACAAGAGGGTATGAAGCAGAAGGACATACAGGCACCTGGTATGCAATGGATATGAAAACATATCATGGGGAGCGATTCTTCCAGATGCGAAATGAGGAATACGGTCAGGACGTGGCAGATATTATCGTATCGGAAAATGGGACACTGGTGGCAGAGGACATCTGGCATGGATTTGATGAAGGAGCCAGGGAAGCTATTTCAGAATATCTGGAAGAAAATGGTGCAACGGTGTATGACCTGATAGATCTTCCAGACCAGGCAACAGTCATCTTAGCAGACGGAACAGTTATGAAAATCATGGAACAGCAGCCAATCAGTACAGATACATGGGAGCCGACACTGACCGGACAGAATCTGCGGGGTGAAGAACAGAAATTCAGCTTTTTCGAGATACATAAAGTCAGAGAAAATAATGGCATTGACCTGAAAATGCCAGAAAATCATTATATTGACCAATATTATGTGATCGAAGATCTGGCAGCAAAAGGTGGGATGAAGATCGAGAGATATAAGGATTTGGGAACTGCCCTTGGAGCATATTACTCTCTGCCTAATCATAAAATGAAAGCTCTTGGAATTGAAAATACAGCACCGTTGCGAGGTAGTCTTGATTTTATTCAGTGCAAGAATGGAATAGATACATTGATTTATGATTGCCAGGAAGTGGAAGGATGGCTGAATCCGCAGATATACAATACTTTTAAAGAGATAGGAAACAGTCTGGCATTGCATGATACAGAGATAGCATACCAGATTGGAGATCAGTATTTTACAATTCAGACGGTAGAAGATGGTTATGATTATACATTCTATGATAAAGATTATCTGGAACTGGATGGCGGCGTTTATGATGATCCGACTATTTCTATTACTGAAGCAATGGAGAATATTTTGGAAGAGGAAGGACTTTCGATAGAAGATGCAAGCGTGATGGATTATGAAGAACTGTATGCAGAAATTGAATATGCAGAAGAAGAGAGACTGGAGAAGATACAATTTGAACGTACTTGCCCAAAGGCTTTTTTTGATGGTTATGACAGGGAAGCGGCATTAAAAAGTTATGAGGGAATAACCGTACAATTTAAAATGTCTGGTATGTATTTAACAGTGCAACCGACGGAGGATGGCTATAAATACCTGGTTTATGATCAGGAACTTCATGAAATTTCAGGAGATGCCTGTGGAAATCCAGAAGATTCTATTCAGAAAGCAATGTATGCCAGCTTGAAAAATGAAGGATTGGAAGATGTTGAATGTGTAAAAGTTGATGACAGGGAGTTTCGGGATAAGGTAATCAGTCATTCTAAAGAAGTGCTGGCCAGTGGAGATGTTCGATTCACTTCGGAACTTGGCAGATGTGAAACAGCATTGAATGGGATGGACAGGGCAGAAATTGAATATGAAGTTTTATTTCATGCAAGAGCTGTTCTGGAAGAAATGGGACTGGAAAATGAAGTTACATTGATTGGGGCGAGAGTACATGGTTCCAGAAGCAGAGATGACCTGTATCGTGCAGATTCTGATCTTGATGTGGTGCTTTCTTATCGAGGAAATATTCGAGAGGATAGTTTTTTTAACGAATTGAATTCGTATGGTATGGCAATAGCAGGCATTAAAGTAGACATTAACCCAATCTTAGAAGAAAGAATTACTTTGGCAGAGTATATAAAGGAATCGGAAGCCTATCTTGATCAGCAGGAAATCATGAAACTCGCAGTGGACTTGGACAATTTTAGTTATGAATATGATACTTATGAATATAAAGATACCGTTGAAAATAGGGAAGAACAGGTTGAGAAACTCACAGAGGATATTTTGAACAAGGAGACAGCAGGTTTAAAAGAATGGCTGACTGAGGTGTCGGAAGAATCGGATATAGACAGTGATGTAGTCACTGCCCGGTCATTACTCTCACGTCTGGAAAATGCAGAAACATTCTCTGTTTTTACCAGGCAACCAGAGCAGGAACAGCCAGAAGCCACGATTACTTTTTATGTTGCGGAGTGTATGGAATTTCCTGTTATGGGTGAGTATCATGAGAACCTTACCCTGGAAGAAGCACTACGCATTTATGAAACGATTCCTGCAGATCGCATGAATGGAATAAAAGGTGTTGGATTTGACCTGCATGATGGAAGTGATTATGACGGACCGTATGATCTTATGCGACTGGGAAAAGTTGACCGGGAAGGTGTGGAGATGATTCAGCATTATAAGGAAAGTCCATTAGTGCAGAAAGCAATGGACGATGTGGAAAAATATTTTGCTTCAAAGCAGGAGATTACGAAAATAGAGGAAAAAGCAGTTGAAGATAAGTCTGTACCAAAAGAAAATCTTCCGCAGCCAAAGAGCAGAAAAGAATCCGTTCTTCAGGCACTCAGAGAGCGTCAGGCGAAAATAAAAGAGCAGGAGCAGAATACGTCGAAAGAAAAATCCAAAGCACATAAGAAAGGAGATGTAACATTATGATGGTAAAGTTTGAGGAAGATGAATATATAGCAGTGGCAATTTTTGATGCAGGAAACCGGATTCAGACAATGGAAGCGATGGATGAAATTTTTTCCTATCTGGACGAAGATATGAAACTGCTGATTTTTACAACGATTCAGAAGCTCTACTATCTTAGCGATGAGGGATATGAAGAATTGCAGAAAACGGTAGAAATTTATAAAGCAGATCTGGAGGTGGATGGAGAATGAGTACAAGTCAGTTTGCAGTTTATCAGCTAAAAAAGAAACCGGAATTGAGAAATCTTCTTTTTCGAACCTATGAGGAACTTGCAAAAGATCAGATTTCTGTGCAGATGGAAAATTATGAACAGGTGTATCTGGGAACAATGAAGCCGGGAGAAACACCAGAGCAGATAAAAAAGGAGCTGGAGAAGAAACAGCCGCACAATTATAAAGGTCATGCAGTCAGTACCAGTGATGTGCTGATCCTGAATGATGAGGGAGTCATGACCACTTACTATGTAAACAAAGACACTTTTATAGAGATTCCTGATTTTATGAAAGTCACATCTTCAGAAAGCGGTGGACTTACAAAAGATACGGTGGGCTATGAAATAGCCGGAAAAGACGGAACATGGGAAGTAATAGATTACCTGTTGGTAGAGGGGAAAAATTATTTTCTTATGGAACATGAGCAGTATGGGAAAGATGTTGCGTATGTAGTCTTAGATCAGAAAGGTAATGTGCTTGTAGACAGCACCTACAATGGATTTGATGATGTAGTAAAACAGAAGATTCTTGATTCTCTGCATCCGCCAGTGCAGGAGCAGACAGAAGGCTATAAACCGAAATTGGATAACTGGCAGAAGTACATGGAGAATGGAGAATACCTGCGAAGTGCGGAAATCACAGAGGAAGCAAATTATAATATGATTGACGGACTTAAGAATAATGCTGCACCAAAAGATAAAAAGAACCGTCAAAAAGAATCTGTCCTTGCAAAACTAAATGAGAAAAAGGAGGAAATTGCAAGGCTTAGTGAAAAAAAGGCTATGTGTGAAATGCTAGAACGTAATAGAAAATGAGAAATAAAAATAATTTTTTATCTGAAAATGATGTGTACTTTAGTTTAGAAGCGGATTTTTATATAGGATTTAATGTTATTATTAAATTGACAAAAAGGAGTTTATGTGATAATTATCATATAAAATTTTGAAGGGAGAATGCAGTATATGAATAAAAACAAGAAAAAAGCAAAACAGTATGAACGATCAAAACTTAAGAAATTAATAAATGATGCTAAAAATTCCGCTTATTCAGGGGTATATAGTGAGTTGGCTTATGTAATTAGTATAGTATGTATCTTAATAGATAACATGTTTCCCCCAAAAATAATAGGTAAGCTAGTTTTGGTGGTGGTAACTTTAGTTTCTGCAACACTTTTTCATTATGAGGTAAAAAAAAATAAGTGGAGTACAAATAATCGCCTTTTGATATTTTTTACTCAATGGTCAACTGAATTAGGATATTTAAATATGCCAGTTACAGTATTTTCTATCGTAGCGAGTTCAATGGGTAAAAACTATGTCGTAGTTGTAACATGCGGGATTATAGTTGCAACAATAGCAACTGCAAAAAAGACTTGGGATACAATTCCTGAAATTTCAAACAGAAAATAGTATGCTCCATAAATATAAATACTTTGTTGTTTATGAAGAAATAGACAATAGCTTGCGGTCCTTGAATAATGATAGTAGCATAGTACATATAAAAATGAAAAATATAATAAGTAAAGGAATTAAGAGATCTATGGAGGTTGACTTTTATAAACTAATGGATTTTAAATACAAGCAAAAAAAAGATATGCCAGAAGCATGGAACATAATTATAGGCGATGTTGATAAGTTCCTTGTTGATTTTTTAAAGAATTTTGGAATAGACATGGATCTTTTATATACGACGAATGTTGGGGTTTTAAATATAAGTTCACAAAATGAAAGCAGCATTCTTTGGGATGTTAGTTATTGGGCTATTTATATTAAATATTTGGAATTTGTTTTTTGGATGGAAAATGAACCGGGATTTAGTTCGAAGCAAACATTACAACCTTTAGCTATGAAAAAAAACGTATTTCAAAATAGAGATAAAGCGGATGCAAATAGATTGGTTTTTCTATGCTCTATATTCCAATATATTTCATACAAATTTTATAATGAAGAAGAATTATCATACTGTTTTGCTGTATTATATAATGAAAATAAATGTGCAAGTAGACATGAAGCATCCGATGAATTATGCAAAAAATATAGAGAATATGTTCAAGAGCAATTAGCTTTGACAAAAATTTTTTGTGCATTTCATGAAGCATATCATTTGAAAAAAATCAATCCACCAGGAGATTATAAAACCTACATTGATCGTGTTATGTATAATCTTAAAGTGCTCATTAATAGTGATGAATTTGCTTCATATTATGATTATGATATCCGGCTTGTTAAAGATGTCCGCAAAAAAATAAATAATATGAACATACAAGATCAACTATTAGATGAACTATATGCAGATGCAGCTGCTCTCGATTTGATGGATGTGGTGATTAATTATATGAATTGCTTTAAAGGAAATTGGTCATTGACCAAATTTTGTAAAGAAGTAAGAGAAATGATAGAGAATTTTTATGCTTTTAACACGCTTACATATGATTTATATGCAATATGGGAAGAAAATTTACGATTGATGAAGGGAGAAATATCAAAAAATATTTATAAGCAAGAGCTACATAAGCAGGACATTGAACATGTCATTAGGGGACAGATGTTTCCTGTAATTCTTTGGCAACAAATTGATGGATTGTTCTTCGAAAAAGGTCAAGAGCCACCGTTGCCTAAAGAACGTTACGCAAATGTCAGAGATGAAATGATTCGTTTTTTTGATATTGCGTATAATATTGATTTAAAAGAAGCTGTTTGTAAAGCATTGAAGCAAGGCTTTAATGAGGGAAACTTGACAATTTCAGAAGCAAGAGATATTTTAATTGAGTGGGATAAGATGGAAAAATTTCCAAATGCTTCAGTACAGGATTTATTTTTAACGGGAGGAATGAAAGATGAATTTGACTTTATCATGTTCGTCGGAGGATACTGAATTTATCAATTTAGTTCAAAAAGAATTTTCAGACAAAGGAACAATTAAAGAGTTTCGAGTAAGTGGAATTACAGGATATGAAACAGTTATGTTAGTTCTTCAAATTGCGGCTGTTACGGCAACAACAGTTGTGCCTTTTATTATCAGTCATATGACAGATAATAAAGAAAGTAGAACAAAATCAAAAAGATGTTTTATTGATAATAAAAATAAGAGAATCAATCTTGAAGGATATGATGAAGCTACAGTAAAGGAAATTGTGGAAAAGGCAATTCAGGAACAAAATAAGTAAATGAATTAATTAAATGCCAGATAATCACGATATAAAGATATTGGATTATCTGGCATTTTTTATGATTTTAAAGTGATAATGGTGTGGAACGTGGAACTGGAGTCATCATAATACATTTGAAGATTACCTCCATGTTTTTTTGTGACTTTTTTTATACTTTTTATACCATAACCGTGTTTTGTGGTATTTTCTTTATTGGATATTGGAAGATGATCAGAATCATATGCCGGAGCAGTTCGGCATGAATTAATAACAACAATAACAATAAAAGGAGAGTTCTCTTTTTTCTGTGCTGTTACTTCGATAAAAGATTCTGGTATTTTTTCTACTGCTTCAAAAGCGTTATCCATGAGATTACAAAATAAAGAAGTTAGATCATAAGGAGAAAATTGTTTTAAAATATTACTTCGGATGTCTGCATGGAAGCTGATGCTTTTTATGCTGCATTGCCGTTGGTAACGGCCAAGGATAGCGTTTAAAATTTCATTATCGCAAATTCTGGCTGGCTCCTGCAGATCAGATGAATCAAGAAGCTGACAGATGTAAGCATTTATTTTGGAAGTGTCCTTTTTTTCATTCAATAATTTGATAGTTTGCAGGTGCTTTTTGATGTCATGAATCAGGATATTCCGATTTTCCGTTTGAGAAAGAAGCATTTTATAATATTCTGCAGAATCAGCTTCTTTTTGAAGCAAAAGCTGCATATCAGTGAATTCTATGTTTCGATGATGATTATATTGATTCATTCCAAATACCAGAAGATTAATAAAAAGAAGAAGCACTGTACTCAGCGTTACCATAATATTTATTGGTGCTATAAACACAAAATGTTCCCCAATATTAAAAAAAGTTATTATTATAAACAGACAGGAAACAGGAATCAACATCAAAATAAAATCTGTATAATCAATATAGTTTTCCTGTTTAGGATCTGTTTTTTTGAAAAAATGCATAAGCAGATAAATAATTGTAAGGAATAAAATCTTGCTGGACAATGTATATATAATTAAACCGCCCTTCGCATTTTCAAGAAAATGTGGGGCGAACTGAGACATAAAGCTAAACATAAAAAGCTCAGAAAGTCCCATTATGGTTGTTAAAATAGCGGAATGAAATATTGCAATTAACAGATCAATTTTAAACTGTATATATAAAAACAGAAAGTTTATCAGAAAGTATACAATAATGTTAAGCCAGACTTTTTCCATGAAAGAGAAAAGGAATAAAATGCTATAAAGAAAGCATATAAATGATACTTTTACTTTAGCGGAATGAGCAGATAAAAACAGGCTGGAAGAATACTGCCACATAATGATTGCTTCGATTAGAAAACTAAAAAATAATAGTAAGATGTGTTCCATAAAATCTTCACCTCGTACTTTCAAGATATAGAAGATAAGCATTTTTAAATGCTGTATATTTTCGGCGTGTAAGGTATGCAGTAAATGAATTGCTGAACATATGTATAGTAGTGTGATCAAAATCTGTAATATGTTCGAAATTAACAATAAAACTTCGGTGTGACTGAAAAAAGCTGTTTTCAGGTAGATGCTCTGCCCAGTAGTTCATATTGTGAACAGAAATATAATCTTTTTGGATTGTGTGTACAATTACTTTTCGCCCTTGGGCCTCAATGGCAATAATATAGGAAGAGGGAACAGTATAAATTCCATCATGTGTTTCTATGGGAATTATTTGTGTCATCGTATTGTAATAGGTTAATGCATCTTTCAAATTTCTGAGAAATCGTTGCTTATCCAATGGCTTTGAAAGATAACGGAATACATGAAAACGCATGGCTTCATCCAGATACTCAGAATATGAGGTAACAACAAAAATGATTACATTTCTGTTTTGGGATTTTAACTCGTTTCCAACATAAATTCCATTCATACCAGGCATTTCTATATCAAGAAAAACTATATCTTTAGAACCTTTGTCCATTAAAAGACTTTCCCCATTTGAGTAGGATATAATTTCAGGCATCTTAAGATGAGCAGATTCAAAATAATATTTTAATAATTTATATATATGTTCCAGAATTAATGTGTCATCATCACAAATAAGAATCCGCATTCTATATCACCAGACTTTCTTTTAAATATATTCATCATATCATATACATATAGAACCTGCAAAGGATATACATGAAAAGACAAAATAGATGAATTTTTGGTTACTTATTTAGAAATAACAAAAAAGAACAGTGAAAATATTCTACTGTTCTTAATATGTATGTTTGTTAAAAGGATATAGGTGAGTCTGTAATATGCTTTTTTCTGTTTCTTTTTACAAGGAGTTCTATAAAGTCTCTGGCAAGAATGATATCCTCTTGGCTGCACAGGCGTAGCTTATCAAGAATATCCTGCGGTAAATTATATGCGTGCATACTACCTAAAAGAAGATAGTCGGGAGTAACATTTAAACAGTCACATAACCGGATGAAAGTATCAAGACTTGGTTTCTGACGTCCATTTTCGATGGATGACATATGATTATTTGAGATTTCAAGTGTTTCGGCTAGCTCCGCCTGCTTTATATGTAATTCTTTCCGCCGCATCTTAATACGGCTCCCCATGTCATCATAATGAAATTCGATTTATAACACCCTCTTTCATATGATGAATCTTAACAATATACTTTTACAAAATGAAGAATGTTATACAGAAAAATTCTGTCATACACAGTGTTTTTGAGTGAAAAAGTCGATAATAATCCATTTTTACAGAGAAAAAATCCTTTCATGTCAGGCCTATTGAATTATAAGACAAAAAATATTATTTTATAATTAGCAAAAATTAATGACGGTTTTATGAAAGGAGAATAAGATTATGCAGAAAAACGTAAAAACTACAGTAGCTAAAGGTATGAAAACAATATTGGATACTGTGTTAAAGACAGAGGCTAATACAACATCCTGTGCCATCATGTTTCAGCCGAAAGCACCTGAAGAGTTGATGAAATACAGGAGAAATAAATAGTGGATATATGCACTGATAAAGTAACGGATTGGCTGATACGATGCGAAGTTATTAATGAAAGTGAGAAGGAATTGTATCAGTATGCATTGTATAGTGCTATTTTACAGATAATCCCATTATTATTTTCAGGTGGAATTAGCTTTTGTTTTGGGAGTATGAGATGTGGAATTATAATGATTTTACCGTTTATGATACTGAGAAAATACAGCGGTGGATTTCATGCAAAACGATTATGGTCCTGTCTGATGGGCTCAAGTTTGTTACTGATTTTGTGTATATTTCTCTGTATGAGGTTATTCTACAGTGAGGCGTTATTTTTCATTACGGCTGCATCAGCTATAAGCCTGATTCAATTCAGTCCAATAGAAAATAACAATCGTAAGTTGGAATTGGTTGAAAAAAGACAATATAAAAAAATAACAATGATAAGTGTTATAGCATTTTTCGTAGTAGCAATAATTTTACTCTGGATGGATAAGGACAGAGATGCAATATGTCTTTTTATTGGGATACAATTAACAGCTGCTTTACAGATCCCTTGTTTGTTAAAAAAATGAGAAAAGACCAAAAAGTGCCTTAAAATGTCGCTTCATGCAAATTGGGTTGAAAATTGAAAAAAAATATAGATAATGATAATAACACTAGTCATTGACTTTTATGTAAATTACGTACGTAAAGAAACTCTATAAATGATCTAATAATGATAAAAAGGAGGAATGCTTAATGAAAAAAACTTTATTTGCAAAACTCATGGCTATGAGTATGACAGCTTCAATGTTGTTAGTTTCACCAGTAACGGCGGCATCTAATGATGCAGAAAACGGAATTGTAAAAACGACTTATGAAACAGAACATGGCACTGTAATAGAGGGTATGATTAGCGGAAGTTCAGAAGGAATAGCAACTTGCGCGTTAGCATATGGTCCATTATATCAGTATCCAAGTGAAGGAGGAACATGGGAATACGGTTTTTGGAACGCAAAAGTACGTTCATATTATACTGTTAGTAGAAACCATGGTTCAACAGTAAAGTTGGATGGTAAGCAATCTCGTTCAGTAGATACAGCTTCAGGTAAAAAATCTATTGCTGAATTGTGGGCTGTTCAGTCATTTTCTAACGATCAATATTTTTATCGTGTTTGTTAAGGTGCTTGAAGGCTAGACTACTTATAAATGGGAAAAACATGTTTTGGGCTTCGGCATTTATTGTCGAAGCCTATTTCAATTTTGGTAAGAATAGTGGAGTGAATATATTTATGGACAAACATGCTATAAGATTGATAAGTTTTATTTTAGCATTATTTTTATTCATAATGATTTTTCAAAACATAATGAATGAACAGCAGCAGTTGCCTTTAGGAACGAAGGAACAATTTATATTAAATATTGCAGATACAGAAAAGACAAAAGTACATCTTATTTCAGAATTAAATGATATGACTAATAAACATCATGCTACATTAGTGAAAGTTGTTACTTTTAATGATGAATACAAAAACGAAAAAGATATTATTTATTTTGGAAATAAAAAGCCAACAAGTCATGATATTTTTATCAAAAACAATGATATTAAGTGGTTAGATTCTAATCTAAAAGGAAAATTAATTTCATCTAGGAATATTGAAAATAGACCATTATATGGAAACTATGCAATAGATGGGAATGAAAAATTTAAACAGGACATAGGAAAATGGGCTAATGAAAATGGAATTACTATCCAATGGCTAAATAAGATTTCATTTATAAAAAGATTATATTACAATCTAGTGTATGGTGGTGTAGGAAATGTTATTTTAACCGCAGTATTATTATTTATTTTTACATTATTAGTATGGTTTATCTCTCATTCTCGTGCAAGAAGTATTAGATTATTAGAAGGAGTCAGCATTTCAAAAATTCATATTGAAGATATATTGACGATATCGAAAATATTTTTATCCAGTTTTATTATTTCTCTATTCGTATTTTTGGTATATATAGGGATTGCAAATAGTTTTAAACAAATTCCAATAATACTGTTTAGAGAGTTGATAGTACTATTTATACTTATTGTTTTTTCAGCATTAATAAGTGTTATTATTTCAGCAATTGTAAAACCAAAAATAGAATATCTGGCAAAAAGAGAAATTCCTTTTAAAAAGTTTAGAGTATTGAGTACAGGAACCAGAATTTTAGCGATTATCTTAGCTCTTTTGATTGTCCCAAGTACCATTACATCAGCATATATATTTCAACAATTATCTAAAGAATATGCTTTATGGGAAAATATGAAAAGCAATGTAAGTTTATCTTTTGGCAATTTAGATGCTTTAAGTACAGACAAAATGTTACCGTATGTAGATGAATTTTTTGTAAATTTATCTGAAAAAAACAATTTGTCTTTATCATTAGTTATTGATAAATCTATTCTATTAAGTAAAGAGGAATATGGTGGTTATGATCACATTATAATTACAGATAAATCATGGATTAATTCCTTTGATATTGGAATAGGAGAAAACAAAAGTGGTGGTAGATTAAATAAAATAGAATTAAATTCTATGGATAAACCATTACAAGATTTTCTTTGTGCTCAATTACCTTTATGGACTAAGACTGGGGATGTAGAACCAACCTCAATTAGTTTCTATGAATTTAGTGGAAATAAATTTTTAGGATTGCCACCAAATGTAGGGTATGGGGGGAATACTGTTCAGTCCCAAAATCCATTGATTATTTTAGTTGAGGAACCAGCACTATCATTAAATACTTTAGGGTTCATTTTGCCGGCTTGTTCAAGTGGAAATATTATTTTTCCAGATGAAAATTTATTAAGAACTGAATTGAGTAAATCGCCAATAAAAGAATATGTTGTTTCTATAGCTACCATCGCAGATGTGGCATTGGGACAGGCTCAAAATTTTGCAAAAGAAGCTGCATTTTATGCAGTAGCTTGTGTTTTGATTTTGACATCTATGATTTTTGCCGGTATTCTTACAGCTCAGTTATGGGTATGTGAAAACAAAAAACGTATATTTACGCTTCACACATTTGGAAAATCGTATAAAGAAATTATTATGCAAACTTTTAGCAAAGAAATATGTATTGCAACAGCTACGATAATTGTTGGAGCAATAATTTCATTCTTTATAAAACGATCAGAAGCTATTACAGTAATTGTTGTAAGCATAGCTATTTTGATTTTGTACTGCTTAAGTAATTTTATTGCATATCAGATATGTACTAGACAAAGCTTTTATAAGGTGGCTAGAAGAAACGAATGAAATCATATAAAGGATGGAGGATAGAAAATGGAAATAAAAATTAACAATATAAGTGTTGTTATTAAAGGAAAACATATTTTTTCGGATTTAACGTATACCTTGAATAGTGGGGATATGGTAGCTTTAATAGGTGCTTCGGGCTGTGGAAAAACTACATTATTAAATTGTTTGGGCTTAATACAACCTATTGAAAATGGTTCTATTTTAATTGATCAAAAAGATGCTTCAAAATGGAATGACAGTGACAAGACAAAATTTTGGCACAAATATGCCACATTTATTTATCAAGATTATGGCATTATTGAAGATGAAAGTGTTGCATATAATATTACTTTAGACAAGTCAAAAATGAAGGATAAATCTGTAAAAAATATATTGGAAAAAATCGGATTGCAAGGTAGAGCTAAAGAACAAGCAATTGTATTATCGGGCGGTGAAAAACAGCGAATTGGTATTGCAAGAGCAATATTAAAAAATGCTTCTGTTATTTATGCAGACGAACCTACTGCTTCTCTTGATTCTGCAAATAGACAAATAGTAATAAACTTATTTGAAGAATGTGCTTCAAATGGGGCAATAGTTATTTTGGCCACACATGATGAAAGATTAGCAAATAAATGTAATAAGGTTATAAATTTAAATAAAAATAGAGAGATAATTTGATAAAAACTTACTTCTAAAGAAGAAATATGTTTATTCCTATCCTTTTTAAATAAATGGAGAACTGACAGTCATTAAGGTTTTCTCCGTGTATAGTGTGGCTTGTTGTATTTTGTCATATTATGATCTCTGCAATATGTATAAAATGTTTAAAGGGAAATGCTCAATACCGTAGCATTGTACATTTCCCTTGTAGACGGATTTTTCTGTTGTCCGCCAATTTTTCAGCCCATACGTCCGGTTCGGCTTTCGTTTCGGATTTTAGGTGTCAGTTACATCAATAAGATGTTACCTGTTCCCCAATTTGTAGTATGCGCGATAAAATGAGTTTAGTCAGTCAGCGGAGAAAATGAAAAAAATTAATTATTTTGGTAAGTCGTAACAGAGAAGACACAGATGTTCTCTGCGACAAAGTATATGAAATGGAAGACGAGGTACTACAGAAAAATTCAAATGTGAAATCAGTAACCGATAAAAGATACTGCTTACCGGAGGTATAAATTAGCGAATTACATATCAGTGAAGTGTATATATCAGTTCTTAGCGGCAGTATAGTGATGGATTGTTCGAGGAAAAGATGGCGTTATGCGCCATCTTTTCCTGGCTTAGTGAGATAGTCATATTCTTTCGGAAAGGTAATGGTATCCCAGTCGATTTTTTTTGCCTTATAAACTAATTCCTGATAAGGGAAAGCTGAATTTTTTCGACGATATGTAGCGATTACCTGCTGTGAAATTTTGGTAACTGTGCGAATATCTGTATTCAGTACTGTATTTGGCACATATTCAGCACGATGAGTTTTTACAAAACCAAGGCAGGCTTTTACGCCACCAGCTAATTTTTCTGTATATAATTTTGGATTGCATCCGTTAAAATCTCCAACCATTTTAGCTGATATATTTTTAAGCATAAGTTGTGGAAGAATTTCAAGTTTTAACTGAGTAGTTCCATCAGATGCGAAGGAAAAATCTTCAGGACTTAATTTATGGTTTAAACAGCGCCTGTAAAAATCAGTAGCAGTAGTGCCATCAATTAATTTAATGCCTGTAAGGTGAAGAAAATTATATGGATAAAAACTTACTTCCAGAGAAGAAATATGTTTATGCTTGTCTTTTAAAATAAATAAGAGCTGATAGCCATTGAGATTTTTTTCGTATTTGGCAGCACAATCTATAATGATAGAAATGGCCTGCTGTTTGGTGTATTTTGTCATATTATGACCTCTGCAATATGTATAAAATATTTAAAGGGAGATTACAATACCGTAGCATTGTGCATCTCCCTTATAGACTGATTTTTCTGTTGTCCGCCAACACTCCAGCCCATATGTCTGGCTTTGCTTTCAGGTTTTTCTGTTGCCTGCCAACTCTCCGATTCATGTTCGGCTTTCGTTTCGGATTTTAGGTGTCAGCCACACCAACAGGATGTCGCCTGTTTTCCTACTTGTAGTATATGTGATAAAATGAATTTAGTCAACGGATAAAATGAAAAATAATTTGGAAATTTTTTCATTGAAATTTTTAGCGGAAGTAGGAATGTTCTTGTGATATTTCGTGCAGAGTTTCTTGGATATGCGGGTGCCTAAGAATAATATTTACATTAGAGCATACTGTACGAAGTTCCCGTTCATATTCACGCCGGGTGTTAAATTCATCCCGCTGTACGGTCTGCAATTCTGTTAAACGATTCTTTTCTTCACGCAACATTTTCAGGGTAGGAAGTTTTTTGCCCTGTGCTTTTTCTTTGAGTATTCGGAGAGCAGACTCATAAAGAGTGAGTTCTGCCCGGTGATCGTCATAAAATTTTTCTTTATTTCGGCTTTTTCGGTAATCGGAATAGATGGATTTATTGGCAAGGTACTGTCCAGTGTAATGAATTTGTTCATTTATACTTTTTAAAGTGTCTTCTGTGGATTTCAGAGTATTTCTGGCGTCAGTGCTTTGAGCCGAGGCATTGGAAAGGGCACTATCTAAATCTTCCTTTCTCTGGAAACCATGTTCCTGTACATAGGCAACTGTCTGAGCCATCATCTTAAGATTAGACAGCTTTACTTTTTGTGCGTATGCCTGACTTTGCTGTGCCTTGATACAGTGCTGCAAATCTGTTACAAGTCGTAAATCAGATTTTATAAAAAGGAAAGAGTGTGTGGTTTCGTCAGAAATAGACAATTTTGACAGTTCTGAAAAATCAGTAATTGTTCTGTCAGCAGGATGTGACTTTTCTGATGGCTGTCTGTTTGAGTTCTCCTGGAATATCTGCAGAAGATGATTTTCTTCATAAAGTGTTCCGAGATTTCTTCCGGTAATGTATTTTTGACGATTAGGATGCAGGTAGCTGTATCTGCCACGACTGACTTTAAATGTAATATTATATTTCTCAGCCAGCAATCTGGAAAATTCTTCTTGTGATGTTGCCTGTGAAGCAACCGTATCAATCGCATCACGAAGGTATTGCTTCTCCGTTTGAAATGTTGTCTGCCTTGGAGTAAGTCCTTTCTTTTTCAGTTCAGCATTGTGTTTATCGAGATTTTTTTGCCCCCTGCGTTTTGCCCAGTATTCTTTTTCAGATATTTTTCTTTCAGCAGGTGTCAGAAGATCTACCTGGTATAGTCCATTGGAATGACACATATCCATAACTTTTTGTTTTAAGTAAATTCGGTATCTGTCAGAAAGATGATGTTTGTATCCAGCTTTTGAATCTCGGTCAAATTCCATATAGGGCTGTGGCTCGGTATCATACTTTCGCACACTGTTGATTACAATATGTACATGAATATTTCCACTGCCGTTATGACCATCAGTGTGGGTGCAGACAAGAGTCTGGTGTCCGGGAAAATTCTCTCTGGCATATTCCACACCAAGTTTCTGTGCCTGCTCTCCGGTCAGACCATATTCTTCCTGATCTTTAGGATCAAAGCTGATGATGTAGTGATGCGACTTAATCTCATTAAAAGATTGATTTTTATGAAAGAAAGCGTTAGTTTCCCGACATTCCGCATCAAATGTAAACGGATCACAGTTTATACCTTCCAGATAATATTCTTCACGAAGAAGCATATTCCCATTTTCATCAAGAATTGGTTTTTGTGTATATTCATCATGTTGGAAAATCAGATAGCGTTCAGCTTCTCCATAGTCGGCATTCTTGCTTGCAATATGTTTCAGGATTGCCATATTAGTTTTCTCCTGTGTTATTTCTATTATTTGCATTGACAGTGGTAAAATCTCCAGCCAGTTTTATTACTTCATATTTTAATTTATAAATTTCAGCAATGCTCTTTTTGATTTCGTTGCGTATTTCTTGGGAATGGAGCCCACCAGTATTAAAGTAACGAGCTATCTGGTTCAGATTGCTACCGATCTTTCCAAATTCAGCAATTAATTTTTTTAACTCCGGTAGATCTGCCACAATTTCGTATTTCACAATTACTTTTTTATTTGTTATTTGTTTACGGACATACTCTGCTAACGGTAGGCTTGCTGCTTTTGCGTTTTCTGTAATTATTTCATATTCAGTATTGGTGAGACGGAGCATGATATGACGAGTATGCCGTAAGTTTTTATCTTTTTTTGGTCGTGCCATTTTATAGTTCCTTTCAAAATAAAGATATTTCTATATATAAAGCCGATTTGAAAATATCAGGCGGTAACACAATAAAAATATTTATGGATTTTTCGTGATAGATATGATCACGATGCGACTGTTTTTTTACAGGAGCCAAGTATGCATATTAGTGAAAACTGTATTATCTGAGGGTATGGGGAGCAGAATCCCCATCAAGATTGCCGGAAAGTCGAAAGTCACGAAGTGAGTTTTGAGTTACTCAGGCGAAACTTGCTCTAAAAATGACTGCTTCATATATAAGCCGATTTACAGAAAAAATGGAAATAAGAAGTTTATATAAATGAAAAAACAAAAAGCAATAGTTAATTGCGAAAATGTAAAGTTGTATTGCTTGCCCAAATGGCATATCAACTGTATAATACAATCAAACAAAAGGAGGAGGGAGCTTATGAATAAAGTAAAAGATAGTAATCAAAACATTGCAAAGGCAGTTCTTAAGATAAGGCAAGATAACAAGCTTTCTCAGGAACAATTTGCTGAAATGGTAGGAGTAACAAGACAGGCGGTGTCTAGATGGGAAATGGGAGTCTCTGTTCCAAATATTAATACACTTATTCTAATAAGTGAGAAATTTGATATTCCAGTTGATGAAATGTTAAAGTCAGGAGACGTTGTTGAAAAAATTGATAACAATAAAACTCCTTTCAAAAAAGATAGAAATTATAGTATTGTATTTTTAATTATTGGTATTTTAGGGCTGATTAGTATACCTTTTTGGGCAGAGTGGAAACAGAAAAAAAATATGGAACTTTTTAAAACAGCCTATGAGCATTCATATGACTATATTTTTGAATATCCACTATCCATCATTTTAATATTAGCATTGATGTTCATAGGCTTAGGTATATATTTCATTTCAAAGAAAAAAAAAGGGAGGCGATTTGATGAAAAAAATGATTAGTATTTTGACAGTGTTGGTACTTAGTATTGTGACAATGTTGCCTGTAAAAGTAATGGCTGCAGAATATCCACATAAAAACAGCGAAGTAAAGCATGTAAATTTGCTATCTGATAAAACTGAGTATGGAATACAGCCACAAACGGATGGATACTATTATTGGAAAGTCGATAGTAAGACAAATCAGGGAACAACTTATGGTTCATGGAGATTGGGACCTCAGGGTGCCGGTCCAGGTACAGTTTCTGTAAATAAAACAGATACAGTGACTAACACAATTAGTGGATCATATACCAGTGTAGGAGATATATCCGCTTCTTTAGGAGCTACGATTGGGAAGAGTCAGTCCTATTCTGTACAGTATAGTTTACCTGTCCCTAGCGGGAAAACTTATCAGATTAAGTATAGACCGCTGTATACAAAGTACAAAGTTGTGCAGAGGCAGTATTACAAAATAGATGGTTATTCTTCAGCAACCAATAATACAAAGACTTGCTATGTAAATGTTTTTTATGACTGGGGATTTAGCTATAATGTGCTTTAATGTAAATGAAATGAAGAGGTAATTTAGAATAATGATGGATAATTAGTGGAAAAGATGGGGCTGTCGCAAAGTGAAGCGATAGCCCCTTTCACGCTCTGAAATAGAATTGTTATGGGAGATTATTCTAGTTTGGTGAGGTAGTCATATTCTTTCGGAAAGGTAAGAGCATCCCAGTCGATTTTTTTTGCCTTATAAACTAGTTCCTGATAAGAGGAATCTGCTCTCTTTCGACGATATGTAGCGATAACCTGCTGTGAAATTTTGGAAACTGTACGAATGTCCGTGTTCAGCACTGTATTTGGCACATATTCAGCACGATGAGTTTTTACAAAACCAAGGCAGGCTTTTACGCCACCAGCTAATTTTTCTGTATATAATTTTGGGTTGCATCCGTTAAAATCACCGACCATTTTTGCTGAAATATTTTTTTTCATAAGTTGTGGGAGAATTTCGAGTTTTAACTGAGTGGTACCATCAGATGCAAAGGAAAAATCTTCAGGACTTAATTTGTGGTTTAAACAGCGTTCATAAAAATCAGCAGCAGTAGTGTTGTCAATTAATTTAATGCCTGTCAGATGAAGAAAATTATAAGGATAAAAATTTACCTCCAAAAAAGAAATATGTTTATGCTTGTCTTTTAGAATAAATAAGAGTTGGTAGCCATTAAGGTTTTCTTCGTACTTGGCAGCACAATCTACAATAATAGAGATGGCCTGCTGTTTGGTGTATTTTGTCATATTATGACCTCTGCGATATGTATAAAATATTTAAAGGGAGATTACAATACCGTAGCATTGTGCATCTCCCTTATAGACTGATTTTTCTGTTGTCCGCCAACACTCCAGCCCATATGTCTGGCTTTGCTTTCAGGTTTTTCTGTTGCCTGCCAACTCTCCGATTCATGTTCGGCTTTCGTTTCGGATTTTAGGTGTCAGCCACACCAACAGGATGTCGCCTGTTTTCCTACTCATAGTATATGCGATAAAATGAGTTTCGTCAACGGATAAAATGAAAAATAACTGATAATTTAATAACTCAAACTTCCCATTTTTAATGTGGGAAGTTTGAGTTTATTATTGGTTGGCGGTGTGTTATATCAATATTATTTTTGCCGCTGTATTACTTTTTCTTGTGATTGTGTAGCTCATTTATATGCTGTTATCGGTAATGGTATTAGATAGACATACTCAAACAGAGATATCTTATTGATAAAAATTTTATAAAACAGCGGACTATCGTGGATAATACTGTCAGTTTATACTAATAGATATTAAAGGTATCAATTAGATGACAAGAGGTCAATAAGATGGATCGCAAGAACATTGGAAAAAAGATACGGCAGAAGAGACAAACGAAAGTATCAAACGGTGGACTGTCATGAATACACCCTCACGTTTATACTGAAAGATATAAACAGTATTAAATAGATAAGAGGTGTGACAATGGATCTGAAAAAGTTTGGGAAGAAAGTGAAAGAGAAGCGGCAGGGTTGAGCCTGAGTAGGCAGGATGTTTCAGAAATATGTAATATGCATGAAGGCTATGTCAAACAGATAGAGACTGGTAGCAAGTTGCCTGCATTACCTTTGCTGCTTAAGATCTGTGAAACGCTTCATACCTCTCCAAACTATCTTTTCGAGTTTTCAGAAGATAAGGATGTGCAGGATGTTCTTGAATTATTGTACACTTTAACGCCAGATCAATTAAAAGCGGTGAAACATATGATTTCATCCTATCTTGAATTCAAAGAAAAATGGAAGAATAAAATGAGAGATTAAAAAGGGGGATATCCAATAAATGGATGTCCCCTTTCTGCTTTACATATCAGCAGTCAAAATTATGGAATATTTGTTTATCATCTTAGCAGGTAAGAAAACCGTGAATGCCAACTGATATTGGGGTATTTGTTGAATGCTGCAAATTTGGATACATCTATGTGGAGAAGGATAGGATCTTACAAGTTCTATCTTTTTTGTTATGCAATTTACAATATAAAAAATTTTTTAATCTTTAGAAAATCTTTATAGTTAATCAGTATACTAAAAAAATCAATTAAAAGGAGATGTATAATAATATGGAAACATTACTGAGAACAGAGAATTTAACAAAAAAATTCAAGAATCAGGTAGCTGTACAAAATATTTCAATGAATGTACCTGAAAATTCTGTCTATGGCCTTTTGGGACCTAATGGTGCAGGAAAATCTACTACATTAAAAATGATAGCTGGAATCTTGAAACCTACCAGGGGAAGTATTATTTTTAATAAACATCCGTGGAAAAGGAGTGACTTATCAAACATTGGTGCATTGATTGAAACACCTCCTTTATATGGAAATCTAACTGCAAGAGAAAACCTTAAGGTAAGGACTGAGCTGTTAAATATTTCGGATGGTCGTATTGACGAGGTCCTTGAAATATCAGGTTTGACTGGTACAGGAAAAAAGAGAGCAGGACAGTTTTCTATGGGAATGAAGCAAAGACTTGGCATTGCAATAGCATTATTGAATAACCCCAAATTACTAATATTAGACGAACCTACAAATGGCCTTGATCCTGTAGGTATTGAAGAGCTGAGAAATTTAATAAGGCAGTTTCCGAAGCAAGGTATGACAGTTATTCTATCTAGCCATATACTATCGGAAGTGGAACAGATTGCAGATTATATAGGGATAATATGTAATGGGAAATTGGAATACGAAGCACCAGAGAACAAAGAATATAATCTTGAAGCTTTGTTTATGGACATCGTAAAAAGAAATAGAAGGGAGATTATTTAATGAGATATATAAGATCAGAAAATTTGAAATATAAACGGTCTTTCAGCAGAAAATTAATATTTGTGGTACCCATCATTACAGCTTTTGTAGCTGTTATATTTGGTGGAATTAGAAATTTTCAAGCACAAACTATATATTGGTGGTATACATTTCTCTTACCGGGGACGGTTGCCATATACTGTTCATTGTCTGAGAAGAAAGAAAAAAGTGTACGCTATCACACCTTTTATACCCTATCTATTGATTTAGAAAATGCTTGGTATGCTCGAGTGTTAGTTATAGCATGGTATATGCTTTTGACAGGTATTATATTAGTTCTTCCGGCAGTATCAATGAGAATATGGGCACCGGCCATTTGCCAAATATCTAACGGAAAATTATTACTTGGCAGTATATGTATTGTAGTTATGTCATTATGGCAAATTCCTATTTTGCTTTTTTTTAATAAAAGAATAGGTATACTTTTGCCGCTTATAATTAATTGTATGTTGCCATTGGCTATTTCTCCGTTATCTAATACTAATCTATGGTTCTTGATACCTTATAGTTGGGTCTCAAAATCTATGAAAAGTATTATCGGATTAGACGTAAACGGAACAATGACGACCGTTTCCTCAAAAGATTCATTAGACTTTACTATTGGACTCTTATTATCTGTTTTACTATTTATTATAACTGTTATTATTACTGCAAAAGAATTCAGAGAGGTGGAAGGATGAAAAGTTTTTGGTGTGCAATTAAGTCGGAAGTTGTAAAATTACGACATACCCCTATTTTTTTGTTGCACATAATTGTACCGCTTCTAGGAGGGGTATTATTTGCAATGTATTTTCACTTATATTCAGGACAACAAAGTATAACACAAAGACTGAATCTAATTTTACAGGCAACATCAGCATTTTTCCCTCTTGCAATTTCTATTGCTGTTAGTCTAGGTATAAACTTAGAAGAAGAAGGGCATTTTCAGGCACTTTTTGTAGGTATGGAGAGTAAGAGTAAATTAATTATTGCAAAGTTAATTCTATTCTTAGGAATAGGTGCAGTAGCCATTGTAATTCTCTTTTTACCAATTTTATTTTCAGTAGCAGTTGTGGATCAAGAGCTTAGTATTTCTGTTCTTAATACAGTATTGTATAGTTATGTTTATATAATTTTAGGTAACATTGTAACTTATATAATCCATTTTTGGTTATCCCTGAAATCAGGGCTTGGAGCTTCAGTTATAACAGGGGTGTTGGAAAGCCTTATTGTTATTTTGTTTAGCAATCTTCCGTTGAAGTTAGTTATTAGTTGGGAATATATTCCTTGGGCGTGGGCAGTAAATATGTGTAGACAAGAAATTTTGCAATTTAACACTCAACTCTCTACTCTTCAACCCAATATTATATTTAAAGTTATCATTATAACATTTGTGTTATTGTTGGTGTTTTGTATATGGTTTGAGAAATGGGAAGGAAGAAAAAATTATGAAGAATAGTATATTAATAAAAAGGGTGATTCTGGTATTTTGTATGATGTCTATAATAATCATTGGTTCAGGTTGTGCTGCTAAAAAGGCAGTTTTAGAAAACCAAGGTAAAACAGAATGTTATTTAGACGAGAAAGATGCAACGAAATTTATATATAATGGACAACAATACACAATATTAAATAATACAGTGGATAAGAATTCATTAGGTGATTGGATTGGATTTATTCAAAAGTATGTTGCACTTGATGAAAATTATAACATACTAAAAAAATGTGATATGGGAGTCAACGTAGTAGGAGATTTAAGCGACTTAATAGATCATACAGATGGTACCGCATATTATGTGCCATATTTGAATGTATATAAGACAGAAAATGAGGGGGATATGAATAATTTAGTTGTAGATGTAGATAACGATTTCCATAAAGCAATTCTATCAGAAAATGCGAAAGATGGTGATTTAAAGATAATTTTTAAAAATCAAAATGGCACCAAAGATATAGAAAATGATTTACCACAAATTGATAAAGAAGATGTGAGAAATTTGACTTGGGAAGGTAAAATATATCAAATTACAGATCAAGTTGTACCAAATGAAAAAATAGGCGATTATCTATGTACTTTATCCGGAAATATTACTTTTGATGCAGAAACAGGCAGGGAATTTACACATGATGAGTTAAATGCTATTGATATAATTCCGGGCGAACTGTCAAACCAAAAACGGGAGACTTGGATATATGATTCGGTATACACCGTTATTGGAAAGGATAAGGATAGTTTGGCAGTTGAAATTAATTATAAATGTGTATATGCTATATTAAAAGATTAGTATGGGTCAAACTTGTGACTATAATATCTAACAAATAAAAATTTTAAAAGGAGAGGATATCTTGATTAAAATTCTAGTTATAGATGATGAAGAGGCAATACTTGAGCTTGTCAAACGTGGACTAGAAAAGGAGGGATTTGCTGTTGACACTTTGACTTCTGCAAAAAAGGTGGATGTTAGTAAACTGCGGCAATATAATTTGTTGATTTTGGATGTTATGATGCCGGATATTGATGGTTTCACATTTTGCAAAAAAATCCGTGACATGTTCAATGCACCAATTTTATTTCTGACAGCTAAAACACTGGAAGACGAAGTATTATATGGTTTAGGTATTGGGGGAGACGATTATATTACGAAACCCTTCCGGATTAAGGAGTTAAGAGCTCGTGTAAAAGCACACTTAAGGCGAGAGTCCAGAGAAAATCATGATTATTTATTTTCAGAAGATGGAAATATTAAGTTTGATTTGTCAGCAAAAAAGCTATTGGTTTGTGAAAAGGAAATTCCTTTGACACATAGCGAATATAAAATATGTGAATTGCTGATACAGAATAGAGGACACGTTTTTTCCAGAGAGCAAATATATGAACGAGTTTTTGGATTTTATGGAGAATCAGCAGATAATACAATAGTTGTTCATGTTAAAAATATACGAGTGAAACTAAGTGAAGCTGGTGTGAATCCTATACAGACAGTGTGGGGGATAGGATATAAATGGGAGTAAAAATAAAAAAAAGGCAGTATTCTCTAAAGTTTTTTTTTATAAAGTTTATATTGTCATTGATTATAGGAGTTGGAGTGAGTATTGCCTTACCGCTGGTCTTGGCAACACTTGCAAGTAATATGGGATATATAACTGTTGCAAATTATAATGAGATACAGGCTGAGAAAACGGCAAAAATTTTAGCAACAGAAAAAAATCTTGACTATAAGAATATTCCAGCAGGGATAAAATACTTAATAATTAGCAAAGAATTCGATATCTTAAATACTAATATGAGCAACGGGGAACAAAAAGACGCATTGAGATATGCAAATGGTAAGTTTGAGAAAACAGCATCAGGTAAACAATTTATTTTAGTTACAAGAGATAAAGAATTCTGTATTTTACAATATTATATTGGTTCTCATTTCACCAATATGTGGTTAGATATACATATGCCATCTCCAGATATTTTGATTAATGCAGGAATGATTTTAAATTGTTTATTTGTATTTAGTATTATGGTCTTTTTGTTTGCAAAAGAACTAAGAAAAGAGTTGAAGCCAGTAATGGATGCGACTACAAAAATAGAAGAGCAGGAGCTGGAATTTAATATTTCATCATCGAGGATAATAGAATTTAATGATATATTAAAATCTATTTATAATATGAAAAATAGTTTAAAAAAGTCTTTGAAAACGCAATGGAATATAGAGCGTCAGCAGAAAGAACAAGTTTCGGCATTAGCACACGATTTGAAGACACCGTTGACGATCATAGGTGGTAATGCTGATTTATTATCTGAAACAAATATTAATCAGGAGCAAGAAGAGTATATTAACCATATTTTAGAGAGTTCTAAACGCATGGAAAATTACATTGCTATATTGATTGATCTATCCAAGAATACTGGTGAGATTCCGATAAATAGAGAAAGCATATCTATTGGAAAGTTTATTGATAGTATAAAAGGACAGATGCAGTCTGTAGTTGCAATGAAAAAAATGAATTTAATAATTGCAATTATGGATGAATCTTTTGGGATAGAGATTGATACAGTATTAATGGAAAGGGCGATTATAAATGTTTTATCAAATGCCGTAGATCATTCTCCTACACATGGGGAGATTATTTTTAACGTGACGAAGGATAAAGGAAAATGTAAGATTAGTATTATAGATTCAGGTCCTGGTTTTACGCCGGCAGCATTAAAATATGGTTTAGAAAGATTTTTTATGGATGATAAGAGTAGAAATTATCAACACCATTATGGAATGGGGTTATATATTACAAATTCTATTGTGACACAGCATGGTGGAAAAGTAGAATTAAAAAATAAAAGAGGAGCAGAAGTAGATATTATTATATAGGAAAAATTCATAGTTCAGGTTAGCTCTGGTGGAATACACCAGAGTTTTTTTATATATTAGGAAAGTCCTTTGTTTAAAGCAGAAGTAAAAAAATGCCTCATAAAAAAGAGGCATAGGAAATAGACGATTGTTAGAAAAGATAAAATCCTTCTTCACCAAAATCGTCATCATCATCAAATTCATGAAGAAAATAGTCCATATCCAAAAGGTCATTGTCACTCATGAGTTTGATATCATGGTCACTCATACCTTCAGGAGGATTTTTTATATACTGTGAGCGAAGCTTCTCTGCAAGATCTTTAGTCGTAGTTTTTTTCAAAAGTAAAACCTCCGTTTCTAACACATGATAACTTGATTGTATCACGAAGTGGACGGAGATAAAAGAAATTTACTACGGGCAGAAGGACGAATCCTATGCTTTTTCATGGTTTTCTCATATAGATCTTGCAAGGAGACGGGGCGATGATTGTAATAAATTTCAAGAAGCATCATTGTTTTACCACAGTGTGGGCATTCATTTTATGGAACATGCACAGAATAACGCTGCGAACAGAAGAAAAGAGACAGTTAAGTAAAGAGCGGTCTTCAAGGAAAAAATGGCGTAGTTGTTCAGGGATTGTGAAAACACAATGTCGGTGAGTGCAGGAAAGAAGTTTAAAAGACATAGAGGTAGTGCGGTCAATGGAATACATGTTTCCACAGGTAGGGCAAAAGCGACTATGACAACGAAAAGGAACGAATTTCCATTCGTTGCAGTCAGGACAGTGGTACATGGCACCGCCATAAGAAGAATCGCCACAATGCATCATTTTATTTACATTTTCAATAACGGATTCGCGAGGATGCAGGGTATAGAGCATTTCCTCGTAGTGTTCTAAAAAGATTTTTTGTAATGTGTTCATAAGTTTATTATGAATGAAAAAGAGAAAAAAGAAAACCCTTAATCCCCTCAAGAATGAGGGGGAGGGGAGTTGAATAGGCGAAGCCTATTTTTTGTTTAGAGTATATTATTTTCTGCGTCCTCTGTTAATAAGACTTAGGAATATAGCTAGAAACGACATTGTAAAAAAATATATTAAATTTAGGAACGATTTTGATATTTTGCTGATTTTTATATTGTATAACTAATTTATCAAGAAGAAAGGAGGCACCAAATGGCAAAATTTGATGATTTCGATTTGGATGTAACAAAGACAGCAGCACAGGGTGGGATCGAGCCGAAGTATAAGAGCAAATCAGCGTGTACCCCAGGATGCCCGACAGGAATCCTTATGACATGCCCACTTAAGACAGCAACATGCGGATGCCATATCACAGGTAAATAATAAAGAATACGGAGGAAAAAAAGATGGCAAAATTTGATGATTTCGATTTGGATGTAACAAAGACAGCAGCACAGGGTGGGATCGAGCCGAAGTATAAGAGCAAATCAGCGTGTACCCCAGGATGCCCGACAGGAATCCTTATGACATGCCCACTTAAGACAGCAACATGCGGATGCCATATCACAGGTAAATAAAGATTGGAAGTGAAGCGTAATGGCAAAATTTGATGATTTTGATTTGGATATTATCAAAAAAAAAGTAAGAAGAGATATTATACCTGCGAGTATTACAAGTTAACACTCTTTTTGTACACCCAATTGCCTAACAGGATTTCTTTGTCCACCAAAAACTCAGCTTACATGCACATGTAAATTAAAGGGTCAATAAATCTGTTTTAGTGTAGATACATAAAAAAGCTCTATTTTGATAATAGAGCTTTTTTTACGAGCAAATGAGTATTTTTTACATGTTGGGTGATTAATTACTAATTTTTGTTATTATTAGTTAGTAAAAACATAAAGGAGCAGATAATGGAAAAGATACTTGTGATTGACGATGACGAAAAGATTTTAGAATTAGTACAAGAAGTTTTGAAAAATGAACATTATATAGTGGAAACAAGAAGCTATGTTGACAATACTAATATTGGTGAATTTGAAGGGTTTGACTTAATATTATTGGATATTATGTTACCGTTTTTAGATGGTTATGAAATTTTGGAGAGAATAAAAAACATAATAACATGTCCGGTGATTTTTTTATCTGCTAAGTCTAGTGAAGGAGCAAAAGTGAAAGGCCTGATGAGTGGAGCAGATGATTATATTACCAAACCTTTTAGTATCAGAGAGTTAGTAGCCAGAGTGAAAGTTGCATTAAGAAGAAGTTTGAAAAATGAGAGTAACGGGATTTTAATCAATGGATTGGTGTTTAATCAAGATTCAAACTCAATAAAATTAGATAATGGTGAAATTTTATTAACGAAAAATGAGTTTCGCATATGTAAAATTCTTGTTCAGAATAGCGGAAAGATTTTTTCAAAAAATGAGCTATATGAATACTTATATGACTTAGATGCCAATGCACAATTAAGGACTATAACAGAGTTTATTTACTCAATCAGAAAAAAGTTCAAAACACTTGGTCTTGATCCAATAAAAACTATTTGGGGGATAGGTTATAAATGGGATATAAAATAATAACGATGAAGAGACAGTTATTACTGTACTTGATAAAATTGTTTGTGGGAATCGTGGTTATAATAATCTGTTGGTTGGCTTTAACTAATATATTTGTGGAATGCGGAGTGATAATTCCAGCAAATTATAGCGAAACTATTTTGGAAGAGAATAGAAAGCGTTTAGATGATATACAACAGATAACAGATAATGATTTACCATATGGAAGTAAGTATTCAATCTTTGATTTAGATTATAATTATGAACGTGGGACTATGAATAAATCAGATATAGAAGTAACTAAAAAAATATTATTAGGGAAAGAAAGTAATCTTCAAGGGAATTATGTTTACTCAGTAATTGCTAGAACAGAAGAATATTGCGTTATAAAGTATAATATTAAAGCACGTTTTAACTCTGACAATAGAATTTTCAATTATATAGACTATGACAATTTGTCATATATTACAATGGTATTAGTGTTTTTACTATATGTGTATATTATGACATTACACTTAGTTAGCATCTGGAAAAATAATTTTGAAAAGATAGAGAAAATTACGCTGGAAATAGAAAAACAGAATCTGGATTTCACTTACGAAGAAAGTAAGATAAAAGAATTTTCGAATATTATTACAGCATTAATTAAGATGAGGGATGCATTAAAAGAGTCATTGTATCAAACCTGGAAGATAGAAAATGAAAAAAATGAGGAAATAGCAGCATTGGCTCATGATATAAAAATACCGCTTACAATTATCAGTGGAAATACAGAGCTTTTAAAATGTTATTCATCTGATGAGTACAGTTTATCTCATCTGCAAAGTATTTGGGGAGCTGTGGGCAAGATGGAGGAATACGTTAATTTATTAATTAAATATGTGAAAGCTGATAGAATTGATTTTCACGAAAAGGAAAGTATGCCCTGCAACAGTTTTTCTCATAAAATAGTCTCTGAGATTAAAGAGTATATCAGCGGATCTGAAGAAATAATTAAATTTAATGTTGAAAAAGTGAGGGGCACTATTAAGATAGACTACATATCTTTAGAAAGGGCAATTTTTAACATTATTGATAACGCAATAGAATATAAGGTATATGGTGACAAAATAATGTGTTTTATTGGACAAAAAGATGATTCTTATATATTTACCATATGTAATGAAAAAGGAGAGTTTAGTAGTCAGGTTCTTGAGAATGGAACTAAATTATTTTTTACTTCAAATAATAATAGAAATTCAATTCACTATGGTATTGGCCTAGCTTATGCGAATAAAGTTATTCAATCTTGTGAAGGGGAATTGGAACTATACAATTCTAAAGAGCATGGTGCTGTGGTAAGCATAAAATTACCGATCACATAGAGGAAAAGGGGGAAACCGTAAATTTGGTCATCCCCCTTTTCTTACTTTTACATATCCGTGTCACTTTCTAATATAATAAGTAACTCTTCTAATGATGCTTCGTCTATAAATTTTCCTTCGGGAGTATATGAGTAGCCATATAAGATGGTTCCTTCGTTTTGCAATGACATATGTGCGTACACTAACTTGTCTTTTCCAAATGCTTCAATGTCTTCCTTAACAGAAAGTAGAAGTTCTTCTTTTGTTTTCATGGAAAGGGTGCCTTTATCTTTTTCTTAAGTATATCATATTTTAGGAATATGTTCAAAAAATCTTGATATTTTTTTGATAATTTCACTTTATAGTTGACTTATAACAGATTAGGAGGTAGAAATGAAAAATTTATACTATAACACTCAAAAGTTTATGTTTCGTATACCAAATGATGTAGAGAGAAAACTTGACTTTACGGAAGAGGAGATAAAAAACGCGTGTTTAGATGCAAAGTTCCGTGAAAAAGTCAGTATAGCAAGTCCTGCATTAGTTGATATGATGGATTTGTACATTAAAAATCCAGAGAAATTATCTGAGAAGAAGTTAGTAAACTTCCAAAATTCAATTATGAAATATTTGATTAGGAGCAAAAATAGAACTACACCATTTGGGCTTTTTTCAGGTGTCGGTCTGGGAAAATTCGGAGATAGTGATACTTTTGACGTATCAGGGGCTAAATATCAAAAGAAAGTCAATATTGATTCAGAATGGCTTTTTGGATTTATATCTCAGTTAGAAAAGATTAAGTCACAAAGACTTAGGTTTAAAATAAATGATGCATGTTATATTAAAGGAAATAGAGCTATTCTTTTATATTCTACTGAAAAGGAAATAGAAGAAATTAGTGTAAGAGCGACTAGGGTCTTTGAAATTATTTATGAGTCATGCCAGGAATTCAAAGAATATAACCAGATTGCTAGAATCATTGAAGAAGAGTATCCTAATGTGCCAAATGAAAAAGTTACTTTTTATTTAAATGAGCTTATTTCAAAAGAAATACTAATTTCAGACCTTAGGCCGTCTTTAAATTCAAGAAATCAAATAGCATATGTAATTGAGCGATTAAGAGAAAGTGCACTTTTTGAAGAAGCAGGAAATATTATAGAGATAAGCAAGATGTGTACCTCCTACATGAATTTACCAGTAGGTGAAGGGATAACTCTGTACGATAAAATAGTATCTAAAATGAAGCTACTGTATTCTTGTTCGTCTTACTTACAAGTGGATACAGTAATTGAAAATGCTGAGTTTGAAATAAAATCAACAGTTGCAAATAAGATTAATAGGTTGGCAAGCTTTTTTGTTTATATAAGCAATGATAAGAATGAGAGTCACACTTATTTAGATGAATATAGGAATAAGTTTATTGAAAAGTATGGAGTTGACAGAGAAGTACCATTATTAGAAATGTTAGATTCAAATATTGGAATAGGAGCACCGACTTCATATCTTAATCCCCAAAATGATTTTTTTGAGGAAGATTCTACTAAACCTAATTACAATTTAAGGTTAAAAAATTATTTGCTGAATAAATATGAATCTGCTATTACCAATAAAACATCTATCACTTTAGAACAGGACGAAATTGAGGGGATTCTAAAAAGAGAAATTAAAACGGATGAAGTCCCCATATCGTTAGAGCTGTATTTCCAACTTAAGAAGAGAAATGATGAATTAAATCTTTGTTTAGGTCCTAATTGTGGTTCGCTTGTAGCTGGTAAAACTTTTGGTCGATTCTCCACAATCTCCGATGAATTTGCGGATATGTTGGAAGATATTAATAAGGAAGAAAGAAGATTACGTGATGATAATATTGAAATGTGTGAGATTGGGTTTCTTCCTGCACCGGCCAGAAATGGAAATATTGTTAGAACCCGCACATTTAGAGAAAAGAAAACAGTTATTTTTACAGCAGCAGATAAAGGAACTACTGATGTTATCAATATAAAAGATATTTCCATAGGGGTTTTTAATGAGTTGTTTTACGCAAGAGATTATAAAACAAAGAAATTAGTCGTCTTTGAATCTAATAATATGTACAATCCGATGCTAAATCCTAATATATTAAGGTTTTTACAGGACATATCACATGAAGGGAAGAGATCTTGGTCAGAATTTCCTTGGACATATATATTCTCAGAGTTCCGCCATGTACCAGCCATAAAGTTTGAGGATATTGTAATTGAAAATGAAAAATGGAAGTTAAACCTTAGTGAGATGCGATTAGAAAAGAAAAATTTTGAGGAATTTAAATGCAAGTTTTTACAACTTATAAAAGATAAAAACATACCGGATGATATTTATTTAACAGAAGCTGATAACAGAATAAAGCTGGACTTAAAAAAAGAATTGTCAATTAGGATTATTTTTGATGAATTTAAGAAACATGGTAGTCGTGATCTGATTCTTGAAAGAGCTGAAACTGGTGAAAATATTACTTATAGTGGTGAAGGGGGTCATACAACTGAAATTGTAGTTCCTCTTTTCAGAAAAGAAAAGGAACTACAGAATGTTTATCCGGCGGAGAAAGTGATTATTGAGAGAAAGAAACATTTAGAATTACCTTTTGAAAATTGGTTATATTTTAACCTATATTGCAATAGTAATCGTGAAGATGAATTGATTGCCTTTGATATCATGGATTTCTGTGAAGAGCTTAAAAAGAAATATGATGTAGATTATTTCTTTATGCGTTATGTAGATCCTAAACCACATGTACGGCTACGGATAAAAGGAACACAAGAAGTATTGTTACAGATATATCCGCTAATTATTAAATGGCAGCACCAATTATTGGATGATGGTATAATTGGTGATTTAAAAATTTCTATATATGATAGAGAGATTGAACGGTATGGTGGTGTGCATCTTATGGATATTGCAGAGCAAGTATTTTTTATCGACAGCTTTATTGTTGAAAGTATCCTCAGAATGAAGCGATTAGGGGTATTAGCTATGGATCAGGAGGATATAGCAATTATCTCAATCATTATGTATATTCAGGGATTTTATGAAAACTTTGAAGAACAAATGAATTTTCTGGCAATAAATTATCATACATCAGACTTTATGTCGGAATTTAAAAAGAAAAAGCAAAGATTAGTTTCATTATGCGGGTGTGAGAATGATTGGAAAGAATTATTAAGTAATGAAGAAGGAACTTCCCTATATAATTTATTAAATATGAGAACAGTTGTACTTAATAAATATAGGGATGAAATCAACAATATAAACCAGGATCCGTTGTTTAAAAATGGTATAGTTGCAAGCGTAATTCATCTACATTGTAATAGAATAATTGGAACGGATCGTGAACTGGAGAGAAAATTAATGGCATTTTCTGAAAGTATAATGTATGCTAAGCGATACATAATGAAGAGGAATGAAGATCATGAATAATAAGAAAGTAGGGTTTAAAGAAGTTTGGAGGGCTTTAAAGCAGATACCTAAAACTATAACTATAATTAGAAAAGTTGATAAAAAAGGATTTACACTTATAGTAATGCTAAGTATGATAGCGGGAGCTTTTCCTGTAATAACATTGGTATTATCACAGGAATTAATTAACTCAATAGTTAAGAAAAGCTCACCATTACGATATACCATCATTCTATTTACGATTTATATTATCGTTTCATTTTTAGGAAGTATTCTTGGAGAAGCAAAAGATTATATTGAAAGCAAATTTCAATATGTTCTTCAGTACAAATTGAATTACTTGATTATGGATAAGTGTACAAAACTGACATTAAAAGATTTTGAGACGCCTGCCATGTATGATAAAATTGAAAAAATCACCGGAGAAGTGGCATATAAGCCATATCAAATTATGATTGCAATTATAGGAATTATTACTTCGGTTGTAACAATGCTATCTTCAGCCTTTTTATTATTTGCATGGAATCCATATATATCTATGCTATTACTCGTAGTTCCTATTATATCAATGCTATATTACTTAAAAATAGGGCAACAGGAATTTGAAATAATGTGGAATAGAGCTAAAGACGAACGAAAAACATGGTATCTAACTTATTTACTGACGCATGATTTTTCATTCAAAGAGATATCCTTATTGGATTTGAAAGACTATTTTCTTAAAAAGTATTGGAGTATTAGTGCTCTTTTCATTCGCCAAAACACCTCCATCCTGAAAAGAAAAACGTTATTCAATATTCTATATGAGTTATCTATACAAATTGTGAGTGCAATCATTATAGGAGTGGCTATAATGTCAGCATATGTTGGTGAGATTCTTGTTGGTAATGTTATGAGTTATATTAGGAGTGTAGGGTTAGTACAAACAAATTCTCAGGCAATAATGTCAAATATTTATACAGTATATAGTAGTACATTGTATATGGATATGCTTTTTCAATTTTTGAATTACTGTGTAAAAGAAGATAGTTCAGAAAAAATAGTGATGAAGGAACCAATTAATAAAATAGATATTAAAGAACTTTCATTTTCATATAATGGAAAAACAAAAGTATTGGACAAAATTAATCTGACATTGGTACAAGGCGAAAAGGTTGCTCTTGTAGGTCCTAACGGATCAGGAAAAAGCACTTTTTTGAAAATTTTAGCCGGGCTCTATAACATCGAAGAAGGCAAAATATTGATAAATGGTAGATCGTTAATAGATTTGGATATCAGAAGTTATAGATCAAAGATGTCTGTTTTATTTCAAGATTTTGTAAAATATGAGCTTAGTTTAAGGGAAAATATCGGCTTTGGAGATATTCAAAATCTAAACAATGATGAAAAAATGGTTCAAATGCTTCATAAGTTACAAACTAAGTTTTTGCAAACGGATAATGGAAGTTATAATTTGGATTTGCAGCTAGGAAATTGGTTTGAAGATGGATGTCAATTGTCTCAAGGGCAGTGGCAGAAAATAGCATTAGGAAGAGTTTATTTTAGAGATGCATCTTTTTATATTTTAGATGAGCCAAATGCTGCACTTGATACAGTATCTGAAAGAGAAGTTTTTGAAAAATTTTTTGAATTATCAAAAGATAAAATTGGCGTTTTTATTTCTCATCGCCTTAATGCAGCAAAAATGGCAGATAAAATTATAGTTATGGATCAGGGCAAAATTGTTGGAATAGGCAAACATGATGAGCTACTGCGAAACTGTATGACATATCAAAAGCTATATAAAGCGGAATCATATGAAAGAGAGGACATGTAGGAAAATGGAATGCGATATTTTAACTATGACCAAGAACATTGCTACAAATTTAAGTGATTACGAAAGAATGTTAAAAATAATGGGGAGAAAAGAAAACCAACGGACTTGGGAAGGAATAGAATTTGAAGCATTTTCACCACTTACTTTGAGTCATGGTCTTCCGGGGATTTGTTTATTGTACGGAAAATTAATGGAGTGTTGTCCAAAAGAAGACAAATGGGGACGATTTGCTCATAATTATTTATCACTAATGGTAGAAGAGCTAAATAAAAAGGGATTTCAAAGTCTGTCTATGTTTTCAGGTGCTGCCGGTGTGGCTCTATCAGTAGCTAGTGTTTCCAATGATTTTTTAAACTATAACAAATTACTAAATACGTTGAATGACTATATCCTAAATCGGTTTGAAGAGTCATACAGCAATATAGTAAAAGAGGAAGGGACACATTCACTCTATTACGATGTAATTGAAGGGCTGAGCGGTGTTTTGAGTTATCTAGGAATTTATAGAAATCAAAGAAAGTATTATAATGTCATCACAAGAGGATTGGAGATTCTTGTAAATTTGACTAAAGACATTGAGATTCAAGGTCAAGTTGTTCCGGGTTGGTATATTCCGGTTCAAAACCAATTTAGTGAATTAGAACAAGATCTTTATCCAAAAGGCAATTTCAATACCAGTTTATCTCATGGTATTGCAGGACCATTAACAATTCTTTCAGATATGATGGCTAATGGGATTATTGTGGATGGACAAGAAGAAGCTATAATAAAAATAATTAAATTCCTTTTTGATTTTAAGTTGAATGATGGTGAACGTGATTTCTGGAAAGGGCAGATAGATTTTGATGAAGTAGTAAACAAAAAATTAACCGATGAAAATATTATTCGGCGAGATGCATGGTGTTATGGAAATCCGGGAATATGTTATGCAATTGTATCGGCCGGTAATGCTTTAGACAATCAGTTTTTGATTGATTACGGAATAGAAAATTTGAGACTTACAATGAACAATATTAAAGGTATTTTTTCACCTACATTTTGTCATGGATATGCTGGTCTATACCAAGTATTAAATTCGGTAGAAATGTTGTTACAAAAGGAGTTTTTTTCTTTAGAAAAGGAACTCTTGAAGAATAAAATAACTGATTTTTATAATCCGGATTATATATATGGATTTAAAAATATGGAGCTTGACAATAAAATGGAGAAAATAAAACCATATGATGTATGTGGACTGTTAGAAGGAACGACCGGCGTATGTCTCTCTCTTCTTGAAGGAGAGAAGAAGAGCGATAATTTATGGAAGAAAGCTTTTTTATTGGCATAAAAAGATAGGATAGGAGTAAACGGTGAATAGTAAGTACCAAGATTTTCGCTAGTTTTCATGAGATAATCACTTTGAAAAATCTAAGATTTTTTAGAGGAGGAATAATCTCATGGATAAAATAACTCATAAAGTTCGATGTGAACAATGGACAAATATCATCAAAGAATGTCTTACTAGTGGAATGTCCAAAACGACTTGGTGCCGAGAGGATGGTATTTCAGATAAATCATTTTTTTACTGGCAACGAATTCTCCGAGAAGAAGCATACCTCTCTACATTAGAGAACACCTTGACGCCAGCTGTTAAAGAAAATTCAGTTCCAACAACTACAGATTTCGTTGAAATCAAAATGACTGATCACACAAGTTCATCTGCCAGTCCTTTTAAACCGGATGTTGTTATTCGAAGAGGATCTGTTTCAATTGAAATATCAAATAAAGCTACAGAAGAACTTCTAAATAAGGTTGGGGGGGCTTCTACATGCTTAATGATGCTGTCGGATTTGAAAAAATTTTTATTGCCACAGGGTTATCCTCACGATATTTTTATCCTCATCTTTTTCATGATGCATTAATTTTAGCCAGTTTTTCAATAGAAATATAAGGATAACCTTAATTTCCAGCCTGAAATAGCCCTAAAGCATCTTAGGCTGGAAATTTACATGTTATTGGCACCCTGAATCTGTACTTCAGTCATACACTATCATGATAGAGCAGAATAATGATATCTCCATACCTGACTGCAAAATAGTATTCCGTTAACATTTGAT
>OODC01000079.1_pt1 | contig 72118 bp, 59 predicted proteins | sample 1671711 | NCBI WGS metagenome assembly OODC01 (sample SAMN06348184, study PRJEB24527) | human gut metagenome | reverse complement strand
ACGAACAGCAGAAAATCATGCAGGTCGATCTCGAACGCGAGATGAAGAAAAGCTACATCGACTATGCAATGAGCGTTATTGTCGGCCGCGCGCTGCCCGATGTGCGCGACGGCCTCAAGCCGGTACACCGCCGCATCCTGTACGCTATGTACGAGGACGGTCTGACCTCGGACAAGCCCTACCGTAAGTCGGCAACGACCGTCGGTAACGTGCTCGGCCGGTATCATCCGCACGGCGACGCATCGGTCTATGACGCAATGGTGCGTATGGCGCAGCCGTTCTCGCTGCACTATCCGCTGATCGACGGCCACGGCAACTTCGGTTCTGTGGACGGCGACCCTCCGGCAGCATACCGTTACACCGAGGCCCGCATGGCCAAACTGGCAAACTACATGCTGGCGGACATCAAGAAGAACACAGTCGATTTCCAGCCGAACTTTGACGAGGAGCGTCAGGAGCCGGTCGTGCTCCCGTCCCGCTTCCCCAACCTGCTGGTAAACGGCTCGTCCGGCATCGCGGTCGGCATGGCGACCAACATCCCGCCGCATAACCTCTCCGAGGTCATCGACGGCACCTGCTATGTCATCGACCACCCCGAGGCTGAGATGGACGAGATCTGCCAGTTCATCAAGGGCCCGGACTTCCCGACCGGCGGCGTCATCATGGGTCGCAGCGGCATCCGCGCCGCCTATGCGACCGGCCGCGGCAAGATCAAGGTCCGCGCAAAGACCGAGATCGTAGACCTGCCGAACGGCAAGAGCCAGATCGTCATTACCGAGATCCCGTACATGGTAAACAAGGCCCGTCTGGTCGAATCCATGGCAAATCTGGTCAAGGACAAGCGCGTGGAAGGCATCACCAACATCCAGGACCATTCCTCCCGCGAGGGCATGCAGATCGTCGTGGACGTTCGCCGCGATGCCAACGCGCAGGTCATCCTCAACCAGCTTTTCACCTATTCTCAGTTGGAAGATACCATTTCGATGATCCATATCGCGCTCGTTCCGGGCGCGGGCGGCAAATTGCAGCCGCGCGTGCTGACCCTGCGCCAGATCCTCGATCAGTATATCGGCTTCCAGAAGGACGTTGTCGAGCGCCGCACGCGCTTCGACCTCAAGAAGGCGCGCGACCGTGCGCACATTCTGGAGGGCCTCAAGGTCGCGACCGACAATATCGACCGCATCATCGCCATCATCCGCGCGTCTAAGAACGAGGCGGAGGCCAAGGAAAACCTGATGGCGGAGCCGTTCTGGATCGACCAGATTGCGCTGCTCGGCATCGTGGACGGCTCGGAGCACTTCGAGTTCCATCTCGACGAGCCGCAGGCGCAGGCGATCGTTGACATGCGTCTGGGCCGCCTGTCCGGTCTGGAGCAGGAGAAGATCAACGACGAGTACAAGGACCTCGAAAGCCGCATCGCAGGCTTTGAGGACATCCTTTCGTGCGACGCGAACATCCTCGCGGTCGTCAAGAAGGAGCTCCAGGAGATTAAGCAGAAATACGGCGACGAGCGTCATACGCGCATCGAAAATGTGGCCGACGAGATCGACATCGAGGACCTCATCGAGCAGCAGGACTGCGCGTACACCCTCACCCACTTCGGCTACATCAAGCGCCAGCCGACCTCGGTCTACCGTGCGCAGCGCCGCGGCGGCCGCGGCGTTTCCGCGATGAGCACCCGCGAGGAGGACTTCGCGAAGGACATCTTCACCGCGTCCACGCATGACACCATCCTGTTCTTCTCCGACCGCGGCAAGGTCTACAAGCTCAAGGGCTATCAGATCCCGGAGACCGGCCGTTCGGCAAAGGGCATGAACATCGTCAACCTTCTGGAGTTGGAAAACGGCGAAAAGATCACCGCTATGTTCCCGATTCAGGAGTTTGCGGACGATAAGTTCCTGTTCTTCGTCACCCGTCAGGGCATTGCGAAGCGCATCGTGCTCTCCGATCTTCAGAACATCCGCCGCGCCGGTCTGCGCGCGCTGAGCCTCAACGAGGACGACGCGCTGGTCGACGTTCGACTGACCGACGGCGAGCAGAACATCCTCATCGCGACCCACAACGGCAAGGCGATCTGCTTTGACGAGAACGAGGTCCGCGCGATGGGCCGTACTGCAACCGGCGTGCGCGGCATCAAGCTCGCGGACGGCGATTATGTCATCGGCGCGGCGCGTGCACGCAAGGACGCGTATGTGCTCTCCGTCACCGAAAACGGCTACGGCAAGCGCACGCCGGTCGAGGAATTCACCGTGCATCATCGCGGCGGCGGCGGCATCATGCTGCACAGCCTGACCGCAAAGACCGGTCTGGTCGCAGGCATCGCGGTCGTTGACAGCGAAAACGACGTCATGATCATCACCGACGACGGCGTTATCATCCGCACCGGCGTCGAGGAGATCCGTGAATGCGGACGCGGCTCGCAGGGCGTTATCGTCATGCGTACCGGCGCGGACGTCAAGGTCATCTCGATTGCCCGCACGGACAAGGAGGAAGAGGACGAAACGGCGGAGGAAAGCACCGGGGAGTCCGCTGAGACCACCGAAGAGACGACGGACGGCGAATAAGATTATATCGGGAAATCTGTTTTCCGGCATTCGAGAGCACCTTTCTGAGGAAGGGTGCTCCTTTTGTTTCGATATTGAAACCTGCTATGGCTTGACAATGCAAAGGCGGAAACGTAAAATAGAAAACAGTATGAATGCTGGCGCGAAGTCAGGGAAGAGTCAGAGCGGCGGCAGGAGATTAAAAGGGGATAGTTCCATTGAAAAAGCAAATTCTAAGCGGTGTTTTAGCCGCTGTAATGCTGCTTTCGCCTGCTTATGCGGCGGAAAGCGGCGCATCGGACAGTACGGCGGATGCCGCCGTCGCGACGGCTGCCGAGGCGCAGAGCCTCAAGCTCGTGTTCGCCTCCGACAAGACGCTCACCGGCGCGAACGGCGATACGGTTAAGGAGATTTTCAAAAGCCGCCTGGACGCGCTCGGCTACAAGGATTACACGCTGACTGTGGCGGATGACGGCTCGACCATCACCGTCGAGTTCCCGGCCTCCGTGCAGGTCTCCCATCTCGCAGATTATCTCGTGCAGCCGGCGGCCTTTTCCGCATCCGACGCGGACGGCAAGGTATGGCTGACGAACGAGGATCTCAAGCAGGTCACGAGCACCAGGGGCAGCAAGGACGGCACCGGCTGCGTCGTGCTGACGCTGACGACAAGGGGCCGCCAGAGCCTCAAGGAGGCGACCGCCGCGATCGCGGACCGCGACAGCGACAAAAAGCTGTACATCAAAATGGACGGACAGACCATCGCCTCTCCGACCATTTCGAGCAAAATCGACAGCAGCAGCGTCAATATCGAGAACAATTTTACTGAGCAGGTCGCGGAAAACTACGCGCTCCTGCTGAACGCGGGCGCACTTCCGGTCACGCTCACCGTTTCGAGCGCTCCGGCGGCAAGCGACACGCCGCTTGACGGCGACGGAGATACGGACAATACCGGCGACACCGGTCACGGCAGCGCCGAGACCCCGTCCGCTCCGTCCGACACCGAATTTGCGGACATGAAGGGTCACTGGGCGGAGTCTGCGCTCCGCAAGGGCATCGAGCTTGGCCTGCTCAAGGGTTCGAACGGCAAAATGCTGCCGAACGACCCGGTGCGCGGCTCGGAGGCGCTGACCATCCTCAACCGTGCGCTCGGCGCGTCCCAGCAGGACAGCACGGCCTCTCTCGCCGCTTCGCAGCAGGACCAGTGGTATACCGCTGAGCTCGGCAAGGCCATCCATCTCAACCTCATCGACGCGAACGACAGCCGCAATTTCGGCAATGCCGCTACCCGTGCCGAGGCGTTCGTGTACATCGCGCGCGCCTTCGTCTATGACCGCGCGGAGTCGGGCGCAGACGAGCTGAGCATTTTCACCGATACCGGCTCCATGACCGATGACCAGCGTCAGGCGGCGGCGGCTCTCGTCGCGAGCGGCATCATCAAGGGCGATACCGCGACCACGCTCGCACCGAATAAAAAGCTGACCCGTGCGGAATTTGTCACCATGATCACCCGTATCGCAGGCAATATCTCTTCGGAGTACACCGGCGCGGCCGGCGGCAGCATCGTCTCGGGCGATACCGACCTTTCGGTCTCCAATCTGACGGGCGACGTCATCTTCTCCGCTCCGGTACATAGCGTCAAGCTGTCCGATGTTTCCACGCCGAACCGCATCGTGCTCAAGGGCTGCGACAACGTGACCCTGACCGCAGACGGCCAGGCAGGCATGTCCACGCTCGCCGCAGACCCGGCTGACAGCGCGGCCATCACCTTCGGAGACACGGTAAGCACGAGCAATCTCGTCATCGCAGGCGACGGCGGCTATGTCTCCTTCAACGGCAAGGCAGACAACATCGAGATCACCGCGAGCAACCGCGTCATCGACCTGTCCGGCATGGACGCGACCTCGCTGACCGTGACGGGCCGCGGCAATACGATCAACCTCGGCGGCTCGGTCGGTGCAGTCAGCATCGAGGGCAGCGCGAAGAATACCCGCCTTTCGGTCAACAGCACGGTAGATTCCCTGCTCGCGGCAGGCTACGGCTCGACCATCGGCGGCACAGGCAAGGCAAATTCGCTCGAGCTGCGTGCGGCAGGCTGCGACGTTACGCTTGCCTGCGATAGCAAGGTCGATAATATCGACGCCGGCATCAAGAACGTAACGATCAATATCGGCGTACCGACCAAGGTCACGGCGGGCGGCTCGCTCGTTTCTCAGGCGACCTTCTCGGGCGTTGACGGCACAAAGATCTGCAAGGCACAGTGGTATCAGGACGGCAAGCCGCTCTCCGGCCTCACAAACGACAAGTTTGAGCTGTCGAACGGCAAGGTCTCCAAACATACCACCTACTTCACCTTCACGAAGAACATGAAGACCTCGGTCACCACCGGTCTCAAGCTGACCTACGTCAACCCGTCCACGGGCGAGACGGAGGAGATTTATGCGGAAAAGACCGTTCCGATCGAGAACTATTCGAACGAGTGGTATCAGCAGCGCGACGTAAAACGCGTGCTCAATCTGGTCTCCTCGACCTACCGCGGCAACTACACGACCTCGTATGCGGTCAACAACGACTACAAGGCCTACGAGAAGGAGACCTGGGTCAACGCCAAGGGCTATTCGAGCAATTCGAACTATCTGGTCTGGATCAACCGTGCGTATCAGCACGTTAACGTCTTTACCGGCTCCAAGGGCAGCTGGAAGCTGACAAAGAGCTTTGTCGTCGGCACGGGTGCACCGGGTACCGAGACCCCGGTCGGCGTCACCAGAGTCACCTACAAGCTCAAGGCAGGCTGGACCACGAGCACGTATACCGTTCGTCCGGTCGTGGGCTTCTATCCGGATACCGGCTATGCGTTCCATTCCCGTCTGTGCACGCCGAATACGGACAAGGAATACGACTTCAGCAGCGGCTACCCCGTATCGCACGGCTGCGTCCGCATGCAGAAGAAAGACGTCAACTGGATCTACGATAACGTTCCGATCGGCTCGACCGTCGTAATCTTCTAAAAAGCAAAACAAAACCCCACCGCTGTGCGGTGGGGTTTTTCGCGCGTCAGCGCGTATTCAAACGCGTTTGCAGTGCAAATGCGAAAAAAACCGAGGACATGCGCCTCGGTTTTTTACTTCTGGAGGGAGAAAGTTTCCGCATGGGAACTTTCGGACGACTCGTGTTCTGCGAAGCCAGAACACAGATTGTCGGCGAAACGTCAGTTTCGCGACAGTCTCTTACATATTGCCGCCCTTGCTGCCTTCCCACACACCGGTGGCGAGAGCAGACAGATAAGCGTTGATGAAGCCGTCAAGATCGCCGTCCATGACTGCGTTGATGTTCGCGTTCTCGAAGCCGGTACGGGTATCCTTCGCGAGGGTGTACGGCATGAAAACGTAAGAGCGGATCTGGCTGCCCCATTCGATCTTCTGCTGAACGCCCTTGATGTCGGAGATCTTCTCGAGGTGCTCGCGCTCCTTGATCTCGACCAGCTTGGAGCGCAGCATGCGCAGACAGTTTTCCTTGTTCTGGAGCTGGCTTCGCTCGGTCTGGCAGGCAACGACAATGCCGGTCGCCTTATGGATGAGTCGGACCGCAGAGGAGGTCTTGTTGATGTGCTGACCGCCTGCACCGGACGAACGGTAAACCTGCATCTCGTAGTCGTCCGGCTTGATGTCGAAGTCCGCGGAGGTATCCGGAATGTCCGGCACGACCTCGACAGCCGAGAACGAAGTCTGACGGCGGCCGGATGCGTCGAACGGGGAGATGCGGACCAGACGATGCACGCCGCTCTCGCCCTTGAGGAAGCCGTAGGCGTTCTCGCCCTCGATGAGGATGTCGGCGGACTTGATGCCGGCGGTGTCTCCGTCCTGATAGTCCATGATCTTGTAGGTAAAGCCGTGGCGCTCTGCCCAGCGCGTGTACATGCGGTACAGCATCGCGCACCAGTCCTGCGCCTCGGTGCCGCCTGCGCCGGCATGGAAGGACACGAGGGCGTTGTGGCTGTCGTATTCACCGGTGAGCAGTGTGCCGAGCTTCTGCTCCGCTACGGTCTCCTCAAGCTCCTTGAAGCCGTTCTCAAGCTCCTCGAGCATGGACTCGTCATCCTCCTCGATCGCCATCTCGCAGATGGTCAGCAGGTCGTCGCACAGCGTGCACATCCTGCCATACGCCTCGACCTTGCCCTTGAGCGAGCCCATGCGGGAGACGATCTTCTGGCTCTCCTCCGGGTTGTCCCAGAAGCCGGGCTGGGAGGACTTGATCTCGAGCTCCTCTACCTCGCGCTTCGCCTGCTCGATGCCGAGCGCCTTGTCGAGGCCTTCGATCTCCGGCTTGAGGTTGTTCAGTTTCACCTTGTATTCTTCAAACTGCAGCATATAAATGCTCCTTCTTCTGTATTTTCAGCTATCTTATAGTATACCGTTTTGCGGAGACCTTGTAAAGAATTTTTCTGAAATTACGGGGTAAAACCCGCTCTGCCGGTCAAATTGATTCAGCACCGGCGTCGGCTTCCGCGCGTCAGCACACAGATCGCCGGCAAAACGGCGGTTTCGCGCCGGTCTCGCCGTAAAGAATATGCAAATATTGAGAAATTCGGCTTGACTAATCGCAGCTTTTCGCATATGATAGACTGGTAAGAGGGAGTAGCTCACGCCGCACGGCGTGGTCGGCAACGCCATCCCCGGCGGGAAACCGCCCGGTGCCGGACCGCAAGCAGCGAGACTTTTATTGCACGCATGGGTGCAATGAAGGTCTTTTTTTTATGCGGTGCGCGATTTCTACCCGATCTGCGGCCTGTCCGCAGTATTCTAACAGCAGGAGGAACTGTTTATGCTGTCATTTGTCATGCTTGTCATCGGTTTCGTGCTTCTCGTGTGGGGCGCGGACAAATTCGTCGAGGGCGCGAGCGCACTCGCGCGTAAAATGGGCGTCTCGCCCCTGCTCGTCGGTCTGACCATCGTTGCCTTCGGTACGTCCATGCCGGAGCTTGCGGTCAGCGTCACGGCGGCGCTCCGGGGCGCGAACGAGATCGCGGTCGGCAACGTCGTCGGCTCGAACATGTTCAATCTGCTCGTTGTCGCCGGCCTTTCTGCCGTCATCTGTCCGCTCGTGATGGATAAGATGCTGCTGCGCCGCGACTGGCCGCTGTCCATTTTTGCGGCGGTGCTGCTGCTCGTCGCCATCGCGCCGGATCATGTCATCGCGCGCTGGGAAGGCGCGGTGCTGTTGGTCATCTTTGCCGTCATCCTCAGCCGCCAGATCAAGGCGGCGCTGAACGACCGCGCTCAGCTCGCAGCGGCGGAGGCGGAAGCGGCGGAAGAGGCGGCGGAAATGACCAAATCGCCCGTCATGATCTGGGTCAATATCGTGCTCGGCCTCGCCTGCATCGTGCTCGGCGGTCAGCTCGCGGTGAACGGCGCGACCGGCATCGCGCGCATGTTCGGTCTGAGCGAAACGCTCATCGGTCTGACCATCGTCGCCATCGGCACGAGCTTGCCCGAGCTGGTCACCTCGATCGTCGCGGCGCGCAAGGGACAGAACGAGATCGCCATGGGCAATGTAATCGGCTCCAATCTGTTCAATATTCTGCTCATTCTCGGCGTTTCTGCGGTTATTACGCCTATCCCGGTGCAGGCGACGTCGATCACCGACTGCCTGTTCCTCATCGCCATCAGCGTCGTGTTCTACCTGCCCGCGCGCAAGGGCAAGCTCGGCCGCCTGCCGGGCGCGGTGATGGCTGCGATGTATGTCGTGTACACGGCCTACCTTATCATGCGGTAAAACGATAAAAAATAAGTAGGCGGGTGAACGCAGCCTGCTGCGTTCACCCGCCGGAGCGGTCAGCCCTGCTGCTGGCCGTTCTTTCTGTTCTGGGAATTCTGCTGAGACTGGTCCTGCTGATTCTGCTGGGACTGGTTCTGCTTATCCTGATAACGGTTCTGTTTCATAGCGGTGTTTCACCTCTTCTTTGAGTTTTCGCTCATAGTCTGCACGGAAGAGACGAAAAATATACGGCAAGGGGTTGCGAAAATGCGCAAAAGCTGATAAAATTGTTGTGCGTGTTATGACGCAGCACTATTGTTTAATATTATTTGCTGATAGAAAGAGGGACATTTAACATGTCGGGACATTCGAAATGGAACAACATCGCCAAGCGCAAGGGCGCAAACGATGCAAAGAAGGCTAAAATCTTCACCAAGATCGGCCGTGAGATGGCGATCGCGATCAAGGAGGGCGGCTCGGCCAACCCGGACTTCAACTCCCGTCTGCGCGACTGCATCGCAAAGGCAAAGGCAAACAACATGCCGAACGACAACATCAAGCGCACGCTCGACAAGTACTCCGGTGCGAACGGTCAGGTCGATTACGAGGCAAACAACTACGAGGGCTACGGCGTAGGCGGCGTTGCAGTCGTTGTCGAGACGCTGACCGACAACAAGAACCGCACGGTTGCAGACGTTCGTCACCTGTTCGACAAGTACGGTGCAGGTCTGGGCGCTTCCGGCTGCGTATCCTGGCAGTTCGACAAGAAGGGCGTTATCATCATGGAGAAGGGCGACCTCGACGAGGACACCGTCATGATGCAGGCGCTCGACGCAGGCGCAGAGGACTTCCTCGCTGACGAGGAGACCTTCGAGATCTACACCGCGCCGGATGACTTCTCTGCTGTCCGCGAGGCGCTCGAGAAACTCGGCTACGAGTTCGTTGAGGCGCAGGTCGAGATGGTTCCGCAGAACTACATCACCCTCGAGAAGGAAGAGGATATGGCCCAGATGCGCAAGCTGCTCGATGGTCTCGAGGATAACGACGACGTTCAGGCCGTTTGGCACAACTGGGAGAACGAGGCCGATTACGAGGGCTGAGTTCCGCCTGAAACCGAAAAGAGAAAGACAGCTGCTTGATTGCGGCTGTCTTTTTTGCTTTTTGCCTGCTTTTTATCTCCTATTTGCGTGCATCCTGTGCTATAATATATTCTGAATAAGAATGCAATGAAAGGGGTTTCCCTCTGTGGCTGATATTACCGTACAGAACCTGACCAAATACTACGGCGACCGCCTGATTTTGAAGGATATTTCCTTTGACATACAGCCGGGCGAGAAGGTCGCCATTCTGGGCGCGAACGGCGCCGGAAAAACCACGCTCCTCAACATCCTGACCGGACGTCTGCCGTATGACGGCGGCCACGTCGGCTTCGGACAGGGCCGCACGGCGGGCGTCATCGACCAGATGCCGGATTTCCCGCCTGAATGCACGGTGGAGGACATCCTCCGGCTCGCGTTCAAGGAATCCGACGAGGTCGCGGCAGCAATGGACGAGCTGACCGACGAAATGACGCGCAAGCCGGACGATGCCTCTCTGCTCAAGCGCTACGCGCAGCTCGAGACCCGCCTCGAGATCCTCGGCGGCTACAATCGCGATTACGAGATCAACCGCGTGTGCAACGGTCTGGAAATTCCGCAGGAGATGCGCTCGCAGAAGTTCAGTCTGCTTTCCGGCGGCGAAAAAACGCGCATCAACCTCGCGCGCATCATTCTCGAGCAGACCGACGTGCTGCTGCTCGACGAGCCGACCAACCACCTCGACATGGATGCGGTGGACTGGCTCGGCAGCTATCTGGAGAGCTACCGCGGCACGGTCATGATCATTTCGCATGACCGCTGGTTCATCGACCAGTGCTGCGACCGCGTCATCGAAATCCACGACTGCACCTGCGATTTCTACAACGGCAACTACTCGTACTATGCGGTCGAGCGGGAACGCCGCCGCGAGGAGCAGCTCAAGCACCACGAGCACGAGCTGGCCGAGAAAAAACGTCTGGAAGCGACCGCGCGTTCCATGCATGAGCACGGCACCGAGCATCTGGCCAAGCGCGCGGCGTCTATCGAAAAGCGCATTGCGCGCATGAAGGTCACAGACCGGCCGAAAACCGACAAGAAAATGACTGTTACCTTCGGTGATCCGAACTACGAGACCGAGGAAGTGCTCAAGGTACGGGATATTACAAAGAGTTATGACGGCCGAGAAATATTACATGACGTATCGTTCAACATCCGCAACCGCGAGCGCGTTGCGCTGCTCGGTGCGAACGGCGCCGGCAAGACCACCATGCTCAAGATCCTGCTCGGCGAGGAGACGCCGGACAGCGGCGTCATCCGCAAGGGCGTCGGCCTCAAGCCGGCCTATCTGCCGCAGCAGGTGCATTTCGCCAATCCGCACCGCAACCTCATCGACACGCTCATCTACGACAAGAACGTCTCCATGCAGGTGGCGCGCAACCGTCTCGGTTCGTTCCAGTTTATCGGCGAAACGCAGATGAAAACAGTGGATATGCTGTCCGGCGGTGAGAAAAGCCGCCTGCGCCTGTGCGAGCTGATGTACGATCCGCTCAACCTGCTCATCCTCGATGAGCCGACCAACCACCTTGACCTCGCCTCGCGCGAATGGATCGAGGAGGCCGTCGAGGCGTTCGACGGCACGCTGCTGTTCGTCTCACATGACCGCTACTTTGTCGAGCGCTTTGCAACGCGCGTGCTGTACCTCGAAAACGGCCGTCTCATCGACTTTATCGGCTCGTACAGCGCGTTCCTCGACTGGCGCGCAAAGGGCGGCGGCGCTCTGCCTGCGGCGGAGGCTGCACCCGTCCCGAAGAAGAAAAAGGCAGCTGTCCCGACGCTGGATGATGTGCCGAAGCCGCCTGAAAAGCCGAAGCGCACGGGCGGTACGAAAAACCTTCAGAAGCAGCTGAGCACGCTCGAGCGCGAGATCTCGCAGCTCGAGACCCAGTCGGGCGAACTGGAGCAGCAGATGGTGGACGCGGCGTCCGACTCGTCGCGCCTGCTCGAGCTGATGACCGAAAAGGAGACCTGCGACGAAAAGCTTGCCGCGAAGATGGACGAGTGGGAAGCGGTCGCGGCAGAACTGGAGGCTATGCAGTGAAAAACGCAAAGGGATGGATAGGGCTTGCGGTGCTGTGTGCGATCTGCGGCGCGCCGCAGCTGTTCTGGAAGCCGTCGCGGTTCGGCGGCATCTTTCTGATCGCGCTCGCGGCCGGCTGCACGGGGGAGTGGCTGATGGTGCGCGGACGCGAGAAATACAGGGTCTGCCGCGTGCTGGCGCGCGTGGGGCAGGTGCTTTTCAGCCTGTTCGTGCTCTCATTTGCGCTCGTGCAGATCTGCATCATCGGGGTACATTTCGAGGAAAACGACCCGGCGGCCGCGCCAAAGGCGGACTATTACCTGACGCTCGGCGCACTCGTCAATCCGGACGGACAGCCGTCAGCGGCGCTTGCCGCGCGCTGTGACGCGGCGATCGGCGTGCTGAATGCCAATCCGGCGAGCCGCGCCATCCTGTGCGGCGGACAGGGCGGCGACGAGCCGCGCACCGAGGCGGAGGCTATGCGGGACTACATGACGGCGCACGGCGCCGACCCGGCGCGGCTGATCCTGGAGGATGCATCGAGTACGACCATCGAGAATATCGCGAACGCGAAAAAGCTGCTGCCCGAAGGCGCGGCGGTCGCGGTCATCACGAATGACTACCATCTCGCCCGGGCGCGCCGTCTGCTCGCACACGCCGGTCTGGGCGATGCAGGCGTACCGGCGAAAACACCGCACCCCGGTCAGTGGGCGGCGGTGCGCTGCCGGGAGTACTGCTCCATTATGGGACTGATGCTCACCGGGCGCTGGTGAATTGCACGATTTGGAGATAGATTATGTTTGAGAAACTGAAAATGCTGTCCGCGCGGCTCGACGAGCTGGAAATGCGCCTGTCCGCGCCGGATCTGTACGATGATCCTGCCCGCGCGGCGCGGCTGCTGCGTGAAAGGAACGAGCTTGAACCGATCGTCGAAGCATATCGCGCATACGAGCGGGCGCAGCAGCAGCTCGCTGACGCGACGGAAATGCTGTCTGACCCGGATATGAAGGAGCTTGCGCAGGAGGAGCTCCAGCAGGCCAAGAGCGACATCGCGCGGCTTGAGGGAGAGCTCAAGCTCCTGCTTCTGCCCAAGGACCCGAACGACGAGAAGAACATCTATGTCGAAATTCGCGGCGGCGCAGGCGGCGAGGAAAGCGCGCTGTTTGCGGCCGACCTGTACCGCATGTACACGATGTACGCGGACAGGCGCGGCTGGCAGACCGAGGTGATGAGCCGTTCCGAGACCGAGCTTGGCGGCTATAAAGAGATCGTGTTCCGCGTCGCAGGCGACCGCGTGTATTCGCGGCTCAAGTTCGAGAGCGGCGTACACCGCGTCCAGCGCGTGCCGGAGACCGAGAGTCAGGGCCGCGTGCATACCTCGACCACAACGGTGGCCGTGCTGCCCGAAGCGGAGGAGCTTGATTTCTATATCGACCCGAAGGATCTGCGCATCGACACGTTCCGCGCGTCCGGCGCCGGCGGCCAGCATATCAACAAGACCTCGTCCGCCATCCGCGTCACGCACATCCCGACCAATACCGTTGTCGAGTGTCAGGACGAGCGCAGCCAGCACAAAAACAAGGAAAAGGCGCTGTCCGTGCTGCGAAGCCGCCTGTATGAGGCCGAGGTAGAAAAGCAGCGCGCCGCCATCGCGGCCGACCGCAAAAGTCAGGTCGGCACGGGCGACCGCTCTGAGCGCATCCGCACCTATAATTTCCCGGAAAACCGTGTGTCCGACCACCGCATCAAGCTGACCATCTACAAGCTCGACCAGTTCCTGAACGGCGACATGGACGAGATCCTTGACGCACTCATCGCGGCGGACACGGCGGAAAAGCTGCGGCAGCAGAGCGAAGCGTGAGACTGTCGCGAAACTGACGTTTCGCCGACGATCTGTGTTCATGCGTGCTGCCGCGCGAGTGCTGTTTGGCGCGGGCAAATGGACTTTATCGACAGACTGAAATACTACCATAAATGGAAGTGGAAATACATGAAAACAACTCTTTTGACCCCGGAAACCGACGAAAACGCGATAAAGACCGCGGCGGAGCTCATTCGTCAGGGCGAGGTGGTCGGCATGCCGACCGAGACCGTGTACGGCCTTGCGGCGAACGCGCTGAACGGCGAGGCGGTGAAGAAGATATTCCTTGCCAAGGGCCGCCCGCAGGACAATCCGCTCATCGTGCACATCGCGGATTTCGACCAGATCTATGACCTGTGCCCGAGCGTGCCGCCGCAGGCAAAACAGCTCGCCGAGGCGTTCTGGCCCGGCCCGATGACCATGATCGTACCCAAGGGCGACTGCATCCCGGACGAGGTCTCGTGCGGCCTTGATACGGTCGGCATCCGCCTGCCGTCGCACCCGATGGCGCGCGCACTCATCCGCGAGAGCGGCGTACCGCTCGCCGCGCCCTCCGCGAATACCTCGGGCCGCCCCTCGACCACGACGGCCGCGCACGTCATGCGCGACATGGACGGCAAGATCGCGGCGGTGCTGGACGGCGGCGCGTGCGGCGTCGGCGTGGAGAGCACGGTCATCACGCTCGCGCTCGAGCGGCCGCGCCTGCTGCGTCCGGGCGGCATCACGCTCGAACAGCTGCGCTCGGTGCTCGGCGAGGTCGATGTGGACCGCGCACTGTACGAGAAGATCGGAGACGACGTAAAGGTGTCCGCTCCGGGCATGAAATACCGCCATTACGCGCCGAAAGCGCCGGTAACGGTCGTGCGCGGCGACCCGGCACAGACCGCAGCGTATATCGCGCAGCATATTGGCGAAAAGACCGGCGTGATGTGCTTCGACGAATACCGGGACTGCTTCCCTGGCTGCGTGGTCGAATGCTTCGGCTCGGAGAATGACCTCGGCACACAGGCGCGCGAGGTGTTCGACCGTCTGCGCGCGTTCGACGATACCGACGTGCGGCAGATCTGGGCGCAGTGCCCCTCGGATGAAGGGCTCGGCCTCGCCGTCGCAAACCGGATTAAGAAAGCAGCGGGGTTCTCGGTTGTTGAGGTGTAACGATGGCCGTTCCGAAGTATGATGAGATGTATGATGATTTTTTACATGCGATATCGGATGGTAACGAATATAAAATATCGGATATACGAGAAAAAATCGCTCAAAAGCGTAAGTTAACGGCTGATGAATTGACAGAACGCTTGCCGAGCAAAACGAGCACTGTTTTTAATAATAGGGTGGCTTGGACTAAGGCATATTTGCTAAAAGCTGGTTTGATTGAATCAAAAAGGCGAGGATATTGTGCAATAACGGCAGAAGGTCAGAAACTCCTCGGAGAAAGACTGAGCAGAATAGATAATACAGTTTTAGGGCGTTATGAAAGCTTTAAGGAGTATATATGTCCTGAAAAAAAGAACAATGCAAGCAAAGAAAACACTATCCAGCCAGTCAAGGAGGAGCCGCAGCATGGTGAGATAAGTATTTCCGATGAAGCGCCGGATGAACTGATCGCGAGGGCGGTCGAAAAACTGAACGCAGAACTGGCGGATGAACTGCTTAGTGAAATCATGGAGCAGTCCCCTGCCTTTTTTGAATGGCTGGTATCTCATCTTCTGGAAAAAATGGGCTACGGCGTTTCGGAGCTGGAATTGAGTAAAACGAACCATCAATCACGCGATGGCGGGATAGACGGTGTCATTCGTCAGGATAAATTGGGATTTGATAAAATTTACATCCAGGCGAAACGATGGGATTTAAATACCGCCGTTGGACGTCCGGAATTGCAGAAATTTTATGGTGCATTACCGAATGGAACCGTGCATGGTCTGTTCATTACTACGGCACGTTTTTCGGACGATGCGATAGAATATGCGCAAAGCCGGAATAATATTGTTTTGGTAGATGGTATTCGTTTGGCAAAACTGATGATCGAACATAATGTCGGCGTTTCTGTTGAAACACAGTACGTTGTTAAACGGCTCGATTCTGATTTTTTTCGCGATGAATAGGAAGTGAAACAAATGAAAATCATCGGACTGACCGGCGGCAGCGGTACGGGAAAGGGCACGGTTGCGGCGCGGATGCGCTCGCTCGGTGCAGGCTGGGTGGACGCGGATGCCGTCTATCGCGGACTCTGCGCGGAAAACCGCGCAATGCTGGACGCACTGGACGCGGCGTTCGGCGGCGTGACTGACGAAAACGGTGCGCTCGACCGGCCGAAGCTTGCGAAGATCGTGTTTTCCGACCCGGAAAGGCTCGCGGAGCTCAACCGTATCACTACGCCTTATATCCGTGCGGCGTCGCTCGCGGCCATCCGTGCGCAGAGCGCCTGCCCTGTCGTGCTGTACGACGCGCCGACGCTGTTCGAGGCGGGCGCGGACGATTTCTGCGATGCGGTCATCGCTGTGCTCGCGCCGCATGACACGCGCGTTTCGCGCATCATCGAGCGCGACCATCTCCCGGAGGAGGCCGCCCGCGCGCGCATCGACGCGCAGCCGCCGGACAGCTTCTACCGCGCAAAATGCGGCTATATCATCGAAAACAACGGCGATCTCGATACACTGTACCGGGATACCGATGCTTTATATCAAATTCTCATGAAGTAATTCGGATTTTCGCAAAGGAGAATGAACTATGACTTCCGAACAGCTTTTTTATGACAAAAAGACCGGCTTTGACCGCCTGACCGAGGCGGACAGGCAGGGCATCCAGACCTACGCCGAGGGCTACAAGACCTTCCTCGACGAGGCCAAGACCGAGCGCGACGCCGTGAAGGAGATCGCACGCATGGCGGAGGCAAAGGGATTCCGCGCATGGACGCGCGACGATACCCTCAAGACCGGCGACAGGATCTACCGTATCAACCGTCACAAGGGCATCATGCTCGCCGTGATCGGCGAGAAGAGCCTCGCTGAGGGCGTCCGCCTGACCGCCGCGCATCTGGATGCGCCGCGCGTCGACATCCGCACAGTGCCGCTCTACGAGGACAACGGCATGGCCTTTTTCAAGACCCATTACTACGGCGGCATTAAAAAGTATCAGTGGACTACCATTCCGCTCGAGCTGCGCGGCGTTGTCTGCGTCTGCGACAAGGGCGAGGTCAAGCGCGTCGAGGTCCGCGTGGGCGACAAGCCGAGCGACCCGAAATTCGTCATCACCGACCTCCTCCCCCATCTCGCCGCAAATCAGATGAGCAGGAAGGCGACCGAGATCGTCAAGGGCGAGGGCCTCAATATCCTCGTCGGCTCGGTCCCGAGCGAGACTGTGGACGAAAAGTGCAGCGAAAAGATCAAGCTCGCCGTAATGGAGCATCTCAATCGCGAATACGGCATGACCGAGGCGGATTTCCTGTCCGCAGAGCTGTGCTGCGTGCCGGCGTTTGGCGCCTGCGACATCGGTTTCGACCGCTCGTTTGTCGGCGCCTACGGCCATGATGACCGCGTCTGCTCCTATCCGGCGGCCACTTCCCTGTTCGACCTGACCGAAACGCCCGCGCATACCGGCGTCTGCCTGCTCGTGGACAAGGAGGAGATCGGCTCGGACGGCGTGACCGGCATGCAGTCCCGCGCGTTCGAGACCTTTATGGGCGATCTGTGCCGCGCACAGGATGTGCTGCTCGACGAGTGCTTTGAGAACTCGGTCTGCCTGTCCGCCGATGTGTGCAACGCCTTCGACCCGAATTATCCGGAGGTCTCCGAAAAGCGCAACGACGCGCGCGCAAACTGCGGCTTTGCCCTCGTCAAGTACACCGGCGCACGCGGCAAATCCGGCACGTCGGACGCGACGGCGGAGCTGATGGCGCGCATCCGCTGCATCTTCGACAAGGCCGGCATCATCTGGCAGACCGGCCAGCTCGGCCGCGTCGATCAGGGCGGCGGCGGCACGGTCGCGATGTACCTCGCCAACCGCAACATCGATACCGTAGACGCAGGCGTTCCGGTCCTGTCCATGCACGCTCCGTTCGAGTGCATCGCCAAGCTCGACCTCTATATGGCCTACAAGGGCTTCGGCGCATTCTACAAGGACTAAAGAAGATAAAAGACGCTGCGCATTGTGCTATTTGAGCTGCTAGCCCAAACTACTCGCAGCGCTAAATTATCCAATCTGCACTGACTGGCCGCGCACTGATATGCGCGGCAAATCACGGAAGCCAAAATCCTCGCATAACACAAAAGGAGAGCACAGACAAAAATCCGTGCTCTCCTTCGTTTTTAGCCAAGCATCTCCGATGCGACGGCCAAAGGAAGGTCAGGGGAGTCAAGAGGGGAAAGTACTCATCTAATCCGCGCAAGACGCGGGAAAGAGGATAGTGGGCTACGGCCGAAACCATTGGTGTCCTTTCCCCTTTTGCCCCTGCCGGTGGGCACCGGCAGTCTCTGCCACCAGACGGCGGCATCCCCCGGCAGCCGAACGGCGGCCATCACTTCCCTGCCCCGAGGAGGCGGAAAAACTCACATCGCGTGATCGAGCGTCACCACCGGGTTAAAACGCTGGTCGATCGCCTTGAGATCGTCGTAAATCGTCATGAGCAGCCTGCGTTTACCCTCATCGTCGTAGCTGAACGGCACGACAACATCAAAGATCAGATTGATCTGCCGCTCGCCGTCCACAACGCGGAAATCGTGCATGGAGAGCTTTTCGTCGATGCCGCGCAGCACACCGTCCACCTGCTCGCGCAGCGCATTGATGTGCTCGTCGTTGACGTCGATCGGGTCCATATGGATGACGAGGTAAACGCCGGTCTGCTGCCAGACGCGCTTCTCCGCCTCGTCGATCTCCTCGTGTACGGCGACAAAATTGCTGTCACTCGGTACCTCGGCGTGCAGAGAGGCAAGGGCGCGGCCTGCGCCGTAGTTGTGAACGATCAGGTCGTGAACGCCGACGATGTGCTCGGAGTCGAGCACGATATGCTCGATATTCTTCGCCATGACCGGATCGGCGGCCTCGCCGAGCAGAGGCGCTACCGTATCGCGCGCGATGCCGATGCCCGACCAGATGATGAACGCCGCGACCAGAATGCCCACATAGCCGTCAACCGGCAGCGGGGTGAAGCGGCCCGCGACCATGCCGAGTACGACGACCGAGGTCGTGATTACGTCGTTGCGGCTGTCCTGACCGGCCGCGATGAGAACCGGCGAGTCGATGCGGCGGCCGAGCGTGGTGTTGAACAGCCCCATCCACAGCTTGACGAGCATGGAGACCGCCAGAATGCCGGTCAAAAGCGCGGAAAACGCGACAGCGGACGGATGAATGATGCGGTCGAGCGACGTTTTGAAGAATTCGAAGCCGACCAGCAGGATGATGAACGAAACGATCAGGCCGGCGATGTACTCCGTGCGGCCGTAGCCGAACGGATGCTTTTCGTCCGGTTCGCGGTTTGCGACCTTGAAGCCGACGATGGAGATCATGCAGGAAAGTCCGTCGGACAGGTTGTTAAAGGCGTCCGCCGCAATGGAAATCGCGCCCGTCACCAGACCGATGGTCAGCTTGAGCGCGAACAGGAACAGATTGCACGCAAGCCCCACCGCGCCGGAAAGAATGCCGTACTGTTCACGCACGGCGGCCGAGCGGGTGTCCTCCGCGTTTTTGATAAAAAGGCGAATGAGTGCCTTTGTCATAAAAATCCCCTCGCAAGTAAAATATGGTGTATCCCGAGGAGGATCGCAGCCTGGAGCACCATAACGGCGGGAATGCCGAGCATGAAAATGCGGTGCAGGGTTTTGTGGCGGATGAGCAGCATGCAGGCGAAGACGCCCGGGCCGCCGCCGACGAGCGCCCAGAAAAACAGCGTGCGCTCGGGCACGCGCTTCCAGCCTCGCGCCGCGGCGAGCTTGTCGTAAATACAGACGACAGCGCCGATCACGTTGACTGCGATGAAGTAGTATAACACGTTCTGCATGGAGACAGAACCTCCGTTTCCGGGATTTCTCCCAATTTTAGCACAACCGTCCGCGCAAAGAAAGTCAGAACGGCGAAAAGTAGCATATGCTAACGAAAAAGTAGCAAAAGCTAACGGGATTAGCGGTTTCTAACGCGAAAAAGTGCGCTGCACCGACGAGCGGACAGAAGGAAACCGCAGAAGGACGGGAATTCCCTCTGCGGTTTCGGTAACGATCAGATGGATTCGCGGATGATGTCCTCGATCTCGCCGGATTCGAGCTTGCGCGGGTCGGCGCGGAACAGACCGCCCATCGTAACGACGGCGTTTTCCGCGATCTTTCCGCAGTCCTCTTCCCTGACGCCGTAGTCTGCGAGACGCAGCGTATCAACGCCGCAGGCCTGCTGCATCTCCGCGAGCGCCGCAAGGAAGTCCTCGGGACGGGTCGCGTCAGCCTTGCCCATCGCGCGCGCGATGGCCGCCATGCGTGCGCCCGCGACCTCGGCAAAGCGCTTCCAGTAGGCGTTCGAGATCATGATAAGGCCCGCGCCGTGCGGCAGGTCGGGATGGAACGCGCTGAGCGCGTGCTCGATGGCGTGCTCGCCCGTGCAGCTGGACAGCGTTTCGACAAAACCGGCAAGCGTGTTGGCGAGCGCAACGTCCGCGCGCGCCTCGGCGTTCGAGCCGTCCCTGACGGCGGCCGCGAGCGACCTGCCGATCAGCTCGATGGCCTGAAGCGCGAACATATCGCTCATGGGCGTCGCAGTCGACGCGAGATAGCCCTCTGCGGCATGGAAAAAGGCGTCGAAGCCCTGATATGCGGTCAGATGCGGCGGAACGGTCATCATGAAGTCCGGATCGACGATCGAAACCGCCGGGAAGCATTTTTCGCCGCCGCCGCCGATCTTTTCCTCGCCGTTGGTGATAACGGTGAACGGGTCGGCCTCAGTGCCGGTGCCGGCCGTGGTCGGGATCGCGACAAGGGGCAGACCGTCCTTCGCCATGCGTTTGCCGCCGCCCGTGCCGCCGTGGATGTAGTCCCACCAGTCGCCGTCGTTGGTCGCCATGATCGCAACGGCCTTCGCGGTGTCGATGGACGAGCCGCCGCCCAGACCGACGATGAACGTGATCTTCTCGCTGCGGCAGAGCGCCGCGCATTCGCGCACGCCTTCGATGGTCGGATTGGGCTTTACCTTGTCGTAAACGAGCGTTTCATGACCGGCTTCCTTCAGAATGCCGGCGACCTTCGCCACATAGCCGAGCTTTGTCGTGGACGAGCCGCCCGTGATGATCAGGCCGCGGCCCTCGGGCAGACGCGCACGTGAGAGCTTGCCCACCGCGCCGCTGCCGAAAAACAGCCGGGTCGGCATGTAAAAACTGAAAACACTCATGTTGCAGCCTCCTTAAAAAAGGGAGCCGAGCGGCTCCCCTGCACTTCGTGGATATTTGATATGCAGGCGTCTGTCTATACAGCGCCTAACAATATCATTATAGCAAACTGCGGCTTCAAAGAAAAGAGTAAAATACAACGAAAACGGTCGGAATATTTAGTGCATTATGCAAAGAAAAACTATGCAAAAAACGCTTGACGTTGTGCAGAATTGATGATATTATTAGGTCACAGAAAAGGAAAGGGCAAACACCCAAAGCCGAAAGTCCTATCTCACAGGCCTGGGCGACACCCACCAGAAACTTTTCTGAACAGATGGCGAAAGCCAAATCTTTTGAAAGAGGTGAGTCCAATGGTAACAGAAGAAATATCCTGCAAGCTTACGAGGCTCGCCAGGACGCTGTGACCGAAACGATCAAGGTGATAGCTATTAAAAAAGAACGCGGGTTCCAGACTACACGGACGAACCGCCTGAAAAGCGCGATCGGTTTCTGACCAAAGTTCGCACGGCAGCTTTGGGGAAGCGATCCCCTTTATGAAATATCCGGAATGACGACTGACGGTGAACACGGATCGAGGCAGCGGGAAAGTAAGGTTCGTAAACAAGAACAAAGGCCATAAACCTCAAATGATGCGCCGAATGGTAGAAAACAGTATCCGATTGATACCTGCAAGATGCCGAATAACTGCGCACCCAGTGGCCGATGGGCATGCTGATGAGCATGGTGGAGCAGGAAGAACGCAGCACGCGGAGATGATATCAAAGCGGCAGAACAATACGTTTTTTCGGCGGCAGGCAGACAACAACACTGATGCGGCCGCACATTTTCCCATTTATATAAAGTTTGAAAGTGTAAGACTCGAATTGATATTCATCAAGTCGGGTGAGACTCGTAAAAAGCAGGATAATTACACCATCTGTTAAATGAAATGTAAAGGACGAACTCCAATGCCGTAAGTCACGATGATCATTCCCCTTATTTCAGGAGAAAACCAAAACCGCAGTTTGATCTCTCACCGGCAAAGGCAACAGCTTTCGCAGAACGTTGAAAGAAAAAACTGAAGGCCATGCGAAAAAAATAATAATGCTATAGAAATTCTGATACAAAACAACGGCGCGTATCCCGTTGAGAAAAGAGGATCTATGGAAATCATCCAGTAAAAGCCCTCGTTTGATGCAATGCAAACGAGGGCTTTTTTTTACTGTCGAAAAACTCCGTTTTTCCGACAGGCTGTATTCTGACTTCGCAGAACACGAGTTGTCCGAAAATTTCTTCCTCCTGTTTCAGTTAAACGCTTCGTCGTCGCGCTCGGCAAACATGCGGTGAACGCGCTCCTTCAGCAGGGGCCAGCCGCTGAGGGACGGGTCGGCTGCGAGCAGCGCCTCTGCTTCTTCGCGTGCGTTCTGCATGAGCGCGAGGTCTGCGGCGAGGTCCGCCACGTGCAGCGCCGGGAGACCGTGCTGACGGCGGCCGAAAAAGTCGCCGGGGCCGCGCTGAGAGAGGTCGGCGCGTGCGATTTCAAAGCCATCATTCGTCTTACAGAGGATTTTCAGCCGTTCCCGGGCGGTCGCGCCCTTGTCTGCGCCGAAAAAGACGCAGTAGGACTGCCGCGTACCGCGGCCGACGCGACCGCGCAGCTGATGCAGCTGCGACAGACCGAAACGGTCTGCATCTTCGACGACCATGAGGTTCGCGTTCGGTACGTCCACGCCGACCTCGATCACCGTCGTCGCAACCAGAATATCGTACTTTTGCGCCGCAAAATCACGCATTACTGCGTCTTTTTCGGCGTTTTTCATACGTCCGTGCAGTACTGCTACGCGGCGGTGCGGCAGCTGCGCCTGAAGATCCTTCGCGTGCTGCTCGGCGCTTTTGAGCCTGCTGTCCCCTTCCCCGTCCTCGACGAGAGGACAGACTACATAAACCTGTCCGCCTGCGGCGAGCTGCTTCTCGATGAAGGCGGTGATGCGGCGGCGCATATTCTCCCCTACCGCGTAGGTCTCGACCGGACTTCTGCCGGGCGGCGTCTCGTCCAGAATGGATACGTCGAGGTCGCCGTACATGATCAGCGCGAGCGTGCGCGGGATGGGTGTCGCGGACATGACGAGCACGTGCGGCATCTCGCCCTTGGCGGACAGCGCTGCGCGCTGTGCGACGCCGAAACGGTGCTGCTCGTCCGCAATTACCGCGCCGAGACGGTGAAAAACGACGCTCTGCTGGATGAGGGCGTGCGTGCCGACCACGACGTTCGCGGCTCCGCTTTCGATGGCGGCGAGCGCCGCACGTTTCTGCGCGGCGGTCATCGAGCCGGTCAGCAGCGTGCAGGTCAGACCGAGCTTGCCGAGCATGGGCGAGAGGGTTTCCGCATGCTGCGCGGCGAGGATCTCGGTCGGCGCCATAAAGGCGGCCTGCCAGCCGTTCTGCGCCGCGAGCGCGCAAAGCGCGGCCGCAACGACGGTCTTGCCTGAACCGACATCGCCCTGCACGAGACGGTTCATCGGACGGCCTGAGGCGCAGTCCGCCGCAATTTCCATGATGGCGCGGCGCTGTGCACCCGTCGGAGCGAACGGCAGAGCTGCGAAAAATTGCTCCAGACGGTCCCCGCGGAACAGAATACCGCTGTCTGCGCGGCGGCGCTCCCTGAGCTGCTGAAGGCCGCAGCAGAGCAGGAAAAGCTCCTCGAACACCATGCGGCGGCGCGCTTCGTTCACATCTTCCCTGTTTTTCGGGCGATGGATGGCGGCGAGCGCGTCGGCGGCGTCCGGAAGGCGGTATTTGACGCGCAGGACCTCGGGCAGCGGGTCGGGCCAGTCCCCCGGCACTGCGTCGAGCGCAGCTTCGGTCACGCGCGCCATGTCGCGCTGCGTCAGACCGGCGGTCAGCGGATAGACCGGCACGATACGGCCGGGATTCTGGTCGTTTTCCGCGACTTTTTCCGCCTGCGGAGAGATCATCTGCCGCGCCCGGCCGCAGCCCTGCACCCTGCCGTAAAACAGGTATTCCTGCCCGACGCGCAGCTGCGCCGTGATATAGGGCTGATTGAACCAGGTGACGCCGAGAGAGCCGCTTTCGTCAAAGATCGTGCATTTGACGAGCGTCATGCCCTTGCGGATGCGGCTGACCTTCGGCTCGGTGCCGAGAATTGCGCGCACGGCATATCTGTCCTCATCTGCGATGTCCGCGATGCGCGTGATCTGCGTGCGGTCCTCATAGTCGCGCGGATAGGTCTCCAGCGCGTCCTGCAAGGTCGAAATATGCAGTTTTTCGAACAGTTTCACCTTTTTCGGGCCGATGCCCTTGACGAACTGTACGCTGTCTGTGATGGCTGGCATGATGTCTCCCCTGCTGAAATTTTCGAATAAAATCTGTCTGATTATACGAAAAATATGTGGTACTCTATAAAAATCATTCAGATATTTTGTGAAGTCAGAACACAGCTTAGTATTCTCTGTAAACTGCCTTGACAACGCCGAGGATCTGGCAGCCGGTGCCGTCGATGAGCGGGTACGCCGGGTTCTCCGGGCGCAGCCATACGCCGTCCGGCGTCAGGCAGAGCGTTTTGCAGGTCGCCTCGTCCTCGAGCAGCGCGATCACGATGTCGCCGTCGCGCGCCTCGACGTCCTGACGGATGATGACGAGGTCGTCGTTCATGATACCGACGCCGATCATCGAGTCGCCGCGGATGCGCAGCGCGTAGTATTTGCCGCCGCTCGCCGCCGGCTCGAACGGCACATAGCCGATGTGCTCCTCGACCGCGAGGATCGGCATGCCGGCGGTGACGCGGCCGAGAATGGGCACGCGCGGCACCATGGAGGCGCCGCTGACCGGCGCGAGCGCGCGGGATTTGTGGTCGCTCGCCTCAAGATAGCCGGCCTCCTGTAATTTCTTCAGATGGGCATGCACAGTGGAGGTCGAGCGCAGACCGACCTCTGCGCAGATCTCGCGCACGGATGGCGGATAGCCGTGCTCCATGGAAAATGAGTTTATAAAATCAAGAATATTCTGCTGTTTATCAGATATTTTTTTCATGCTGCGGTCTCCCTCTCAATACCGTTGGAACATGTGTTCGGAATTATACCTTATTATATCGTGTTTCGCGAGTGAATGCAAACATTTGTTTGAAGAAAAACAGAAAAACTGTGCGTTTGCCGCACGGTTTTGTCCTGCATTCCGCCGGCGGGATGTTCAATATCAGTGCACGTACTTGTATTTTCTGTGAATTTAGTATATGATATAGTAAACTACGAATGGGTTCCGAAAAGGCGGAAGATCATTTGATGCGAAAGCAGACGCAGGGAGGTTTTTTTATGACGATCAAGACCGATCTCGGATATATCGAAATCACGACCGAGGTTCTCGCCGGCATTGCAGGCTACGCAGCTTCGCTCTGCTTCGGCGTAAAGGGCATGACCATCCGCTCGATGACGGACGGACTGGCGCATCTGCTCGGACGCGAAAACCAGTCGCGCGGCGTAAAGGTGACCGAAGCGCCTGACGGCGGGGTCAATATCGACCTGCATATCGCGGTCGATCACGGCGTAAATATTGCGACCGTCTGCCGCTCGATCATCAGCGAGGTTCGCTACCATGTCGAGCGCCTGACCGGCGTGGATGTAAAGAATGTAGACGTTTACGTCGAAAGCATCCGTGCCTGAGACAGGCAGAAAAGAGTAAAACGGTACGGAATGACCGCGCTCCGACGCGGTAAAAGACCCGGAAGGGGAATTTAGGAGAGTTTTTTAGATGGCAGATACGAAAATCAACGGTGCGCTGTTTCAGTCCATGGTGACCGAGGGCGCACTCGCCATTACCGAACAGAAGGAACAGATCAACGAGCTGAACGTTTTCCCGGTGCCGGACGGCGATACGGGCACGAACATGTCGATGACCATGACGGCGGCGATGAACGAGCTGGCGAAGCTGAGCGAGCCGACGCTTGCAAAGGCGGCGGATACGACGGCTTCGGCGCTGCTGCGCGGCGCGCGCGGCAACTCCGGCGTTATCCTGTCGCTGCTGTTCCGCGGCATGGCGAAAAAACTGCGCGAGACCGAGGCGGCGAACGGCCGCGATCTGGCGCTTGCGCTGCGCGAGGGCGTAGATACGGCGTACAAGGCGGTCATGAAGCCGGCAGAGGGTACGATCCTGACCGTATCGCGCGTTGCGGCGCAGAAAACGGTAGAGCAGTGTCAGGCAGATGACTCGCTTTCCGCCGAGCAGGTGCTCGCGGCGATCGTCGAGCACGGCAGAGCTGCGCTCGCGGAGACCGTGCATCAGAACCCGGTGCTCGAAAAGGCGGGCGTCGTGGACGCCGGCGGCTTTGGCTTTATCACAATCTTAGAGGGAATGCTCGATGCGATGCGCGGCATCCATAAGGAGCGCACGGTCGAGCAGCCGGCCAGGGCGGCGGCGAACTTCGAGGCGATCCGCGACGAGGACATCACGTTCACATACTGCACCGAATTTATCGCGGAACGCAAGGACAAGGCGCGCAATGTCGGCCGTCTGCGTGCGATCTTGAACGATATCGGCGACTCGCTCGTTGTGGTCGAGGATGATGACATCGTAAAGGTGCACGTGCACACCGACCAGCCGAACAAGGCGCTGGAGGAGGGTCTGAAATTCGGCCCGCTCCTCACGGTAAAGATCGAGAATATGCGCGAGCAGCACACCGCGAAGGTCATCGAGGGCACGGCGGACACGCCGAAGGAGCGCGTGATCGTGCCGGCAGAGAAAAAGTACGGCTTTGTTGCCGTCGCAGCAGGCGAGGGCCTCAAGAGCCTGTTCACCGATCTCGGCGCAGATGCCGTCGTTCAGGGCGGTCAGACCATGAACCCCTCGACTGATGATATCATCCGCGCGGTCGATTCGGTTCCGGCAGAGGTCGTTTTCGTGCTGCCGAACAACAAAAACATCATCATGGCGGCCGAGCAGGCGGTTCATCTGTCTGAGGAGAAAAAGCTGGTCGTCGTTCCGACCAAAACCATTCCGCAGGGCATTTCCGCGATGCTCGCGGTCGATCCGGACGCCGAGCAGGATACCGAGCTTGCGACCGCGATGACCGAGGCCGCGTCTCATGTTCGCAGCGGTCAAGTGACGTATGCGGCGCGCGACAGCGAGTTCGACGGCAAAAAGATCAAGCAGGGTGAGTATCTTTCGCTCAGCGAGGGCAGGCTGTGCGCCAGCGGCCGCGAGGCGAGCGTGCTGAAAAAGCTTGTGCGCGAGATGGTTTCCGATGACAGCGCCTTTGCGACCGTGATCTTCGGCGAAGGCGTGACGGAGGAGCAGGCCGCAGAGGTTGAAAACCTGCTTCACAAGGCGAACAAGGATATGGAGATCTCGGTCATCAACGGCGGTCAGCCGGTGTACTATTATATCCTGTCCGTAGAGTAAAAAACACCCGCTTCCGCGCCTTGACAGACGGGAGGCGAGTGGGTATAATACAGATAGAAGGACATCGCTGTGCGGTTGGCCTTTAGGTTGAATATTTTAAAATACTAACCGTCTGGCTGCAACCGGGCGGTTAGTACGCTTTTATGACAAGAATGTAAAGCACAAGGGCGATACAGACTAAAATTCTCACGAATTTCTTCATAAAGCATCACTCCTTTCACAAGGAGTGCCAACCGCGAAGCGATGTCCGTCAATAATATATCAGAAACGACAGAGAATGTCAATTTTTTCGGAGTAAACCATGTCAGTATTCGATATTTTCAAGAAATTAGAGGAAGAAAAGACCGCAAAAGCGGCGCAGCCAATCGAGTGGCTCGTTGTCGGTCTGGGAAACCCGGGCAGCAAGTACGACAACACGCGCCATAACGCCGGTTTCCGTGCGCTCGAGAGCTACTGCGCGCGCAGCGGCCAGAAGATCGACCGCATGAAGTTCAAGGCGCTCGCAGGGGAGGGCATGCTCGGCGGCAAGCGCGTGCTGTTCCTCAAGCCGCAGACGTTCATGAACCTGTCCGGCGAGGCGGTGCGCGACGCGGCATCGTTCTACAAGATACCGCCCGAGCGCGTGATCGTGCTGTCGGACGATGTGTCGCTCGATGTCGGCACGCTGCGCGTGCGCCCGAAAGGCTCCGCCGGCGGCCAGAACGGTCTGAAGAACATCATTTACCACCTTGGCAGCGAGGATTTTCCTCGCGTGAAGATCGGTGTCGGCAAAAAGCCGCGCCCGGACTATGATCTTGCGGCGTGGGTGCTCGGCAGGTTCCCCGAGGAGGATCAGAAGGCGATCGACAAGGCCTGCGAGGATGCGGTAAGCGCCGCCGCGTGTATTATCGAGAGCGGCTGTGCCGCCGCCGCGCAGAATTTCAACGGCAAGAGAATATAAAAGCAGAACCGAGGACAGAGTCCTCGGTTCAGTTTGTTGATACAGTCTATTTTCGTGCCGGAACAGCAGCCGCGCGGCAGCGCGCATGAAAAAGCGTTTGCTGCGCAAACGCATCAAAACCGGGGGCGTGTACCTCGGTTTTGATACTTTGAGAGGGAGAAAGTTTCCGTATGGGAACTTTCGGACGTCCGTGTTTTGCGAAGTCAAAACACAGATTGTCGGAAAAACGAAGTTTTTCGACAGTCTCAGAACCGAGGACAGAGTCCTCGGTTTTGACGTATATGGGGGATAAGATCAGTCTTTTACAAGCAGTCGGCGCAGCCAGTGCAGCAGACCGCGCTCCTCCTCGGAGGCGTGCTGCGCCTGTTCGCGCGCCATGCTGACGGCCTGCTGCATCAGCAGATCCTGCGCACAGATTGGTTCGGGGACGGCAGGCTTTTTCTGGTAGCTGCCGTCGGGCTGAAGCACGCGAACCTTGACCGTATCGTGCTGCATGGCGAACAGAATATCATGCAGCCGTGCGCGGACCGCCGGGCTGTCGACCGGACAGGCGATTTCAACGCGGCGCTCGGTGTTTCGCGTCATCAGATCGGCCGAGGAAATGTACATTTTCTCGTTTTTGCCGCGGCCGAACACATAGATACGCGAATGCTCGAGAAAACGGCCGACGATGCTGGTAACGGTGATGTTTTCGGTCTTTCCGGGAACGCCGGGAAGCAGGCAGCAGATGCCGCGGATGATCATTTCCACGGTAACGCCGGCGCAGGACGCCTCGTGCAGCTTCTCGATCATGTCGATGTCGGTCAGCGAGTTGAATTTGAGCAGGATGTAGCCGTCGCTGCCCTTGGCGATCTCGCCGTCCATGAGCGACAGGATATTGTTTTTGAGGCTGGTCGGCGCGACGAGCAGCCGGTTATAACGTCCGTTGAGGTTGCTCATGGCCATATTGTTGAAGAACTGCGCGGCATCCATGCCGATGGACTCGCTCGAGGTGACGAGCGAAACATCGGTATACTGACGGGCGGTTTTTTCGTTGTAGTTGCCGGTGCCGACCTGTGTGATATAGCGCACGCCGCCGCGCTCCCGGCGCGTGATGAGGCAGATCTTGGAATGCACCTTATAGTCCTCAAAGCCGTAGATGATCTTGCATCCGGCTTCCTCCAGACGCTCGGACCAGTCGATGTTGTTCTGCTCGTCAAAACGGGCGCGCAGCTCGATCAGAACGGTCACATCCTTGCCGTTTTCCGCCGCCGCGCACAGATATTCGACCAGCTTCGCCTTGCTCGCGAGACGGTAGATCGTGATGCGGACGGAGAGAACGGGCGGGTCATTTGCCGCCTCGCGGATCATTTGGAGAAAGGGCTCCATGCTCTCATACGGATAGGAAAGCAGCACATCGCGCTGAAGCGCGGTCTTGAGCAGGCTCTGTCCGGCCGGGAGCATGGCAGGCTGCTGCGGAATGAACGGAGGATCACTCAGGCGGGAGCGTCGGCCGTCGCTCAGATAATCGCCCAGAGAAAAAGCGTAGCTCATGCGCAGTGGCGCACTGCGGGAGAGGAAGATCTGCTCGTCGGTGACTTCGAAACGCTTGTGGAGGCACTCCTTGAAGTGGGAGGACACCGGACGGCTGAGCTCGACGCGGACGATCGCCATGCGGCGGCGCTGGCGCAGCATGCGCTCCATTTTCTTGCGCAGATCGACCTGCTCCGAGCCGAACGGCTCATCATCGAGCGGCACATCTGCGTTTCGCGTGACGCAGAAGACCGTCTTTTCGAGCACATCGTACATTTCGAAAATACTGTCCGCGAAGGCGAGAAGTATGTCCTCGGTCATAAGATAGCGACGCTTGTCGTTCGGCAGGAAGGTGATCGGCGGCAGGGAGGCCGGCACGGGGATCAGGCCGAGCCGCTCGTTCTTCTTGTGGCTGAGCAGCACGGCGATGTGCAGCACCTTGCCCTCGAGGTGAGGGAAGGGGTGGTGCGAGTCCACGACCTGCGGAGACAGCACCGGCGCGATCATGGTGTTGAAATACTGTTTGATATATTTCCGCTCGCGGCTGTCGAGCTCGTCTATGGAGGTGCGGCACAGGTCCTCCTGCGCGAGGCGAGCGTCAACATCGCGGAACGCTGCGTCGCGCCGCGCGTACAGCGGCTCTACCGCCGCATAGATGCGGCTGAGCTGTTCTTCGGCGGTGAGACCGGACTTGGTGTCGCGGCGGTGCGGCTCGAGCGCCGCCATGTCGGTCAGGCTGCCGACGCGGATCATGAAAAATTCATCCAGATTGCTGGTGAAAATCGCAAGAAATTTGAAACGTTCGAGCAGAGGAACGGTCTCATCCTCCGCCTCAGCCAGTACGCGCGCATTAAATTCAAGCCAGGACAGCTCTCGGTTCTGTGTATATCCCTGATTCCAGATCGCGTCTGTCATGATCGAATCCCCCTTTCAGAAGGCCGCAGAGCGGCATAATAATTTTTGACTGACGTTAGTATACCGCAAGGATATGATATATGTGCGAAAACTGTGTAAAGAATAAGTAAAAAACCGCTCGTTTCATGGGGAAACAGGCGGTTTTTTGAAGTTATTCGGTCAGGTTGTTGTCAATTCTCTGCTGAGACCAGGGACTCTCCGCAGAGCTGTCGATCACGGTGGAGATCACAGAGTCAATATAGGATGCATAGAAACGGAGATAGTTGTCGATATTCTTCTGTTCATCATAGACCTTGTATTCTCCGGTCTCGCGGAAATACGCGCCGAGCAGGCCGCGGCCGGTGTTGTAAAGAATGCAGTGAACAGCGCCTTTGGTATCTGTAATAGCGAAAAAGCTGCCCTTGCCGTCGGTCAGGCTCGGAACCTCAGCAAGCTTGACGATCTCATCATAGCGGCTTTTCAGAGTAGAGGACTGTTGGCCTTTATATTTACCCGTATGATAGGTGCCGTCCTTATTCGCTACGGTGAAAAGAGAGGTCAGTGGATTGCCGGAACCATCGATCGTGCCCCACTCATTCGACGCATACGCTTCGCCTGCGGCGGTCTGGACGGCCTCGTGCAGCATACGGGTCTCCGCGACGACCTGGTCGCGTCTGGCCCTGTCGATATAGCCGGTGAGGGCGGGGATGAGGAGCGAGGCGAGTATCGCGAGAATGACGAGCACGACGATCAGCTCGACGAGCGTAAAGCCGCGCCGGTTTTTGAATATTTTCATGAAAACTCCTTCTTTTGCTTTCGTTCAGCCTTATTATAGCAAAAACGAAGGCGGAAAACAGGGGAAAAGCGGCAGGTCAGCGGCCGCGGGGCAGGATATTTTTATCCTGATAGTAGGCGCTCTTCGCCTGATACATACGGGTCTCCGCGATGCGGAGCAGATTTTCCATGCGCAGCGACGCAGTCTCGCAGGTTGCCCAGCCGAGAGCGGCGTGATAATCCTTCTGCTCGATGGCAAGGGAGAAGGCGCGCACCTTGTCGTGCAGCCTGTCCTCGGACAGGTCGGGCGCGAACGCGACATATTCGTCGCCGCCCATGCGGTAGGTCAGCTCGTCACCGAACTGCTTTTTCAGCTCGTCCGCCACCTCGCGCAGCATGATGTCGCCGGCCTGATGCCCCATGGCGTTGTTCAGCTCGTGCAGGCCGTTGATGTCCATGTAAACGCAGCTGAGCGTGCGCCGGCAGCGGCCGGGAATATCGTTCTGCTCGCGTTCGAAGGCGTTTCGGTTGCGCAGACCGGTGGTCTGGTCGTTTTCTGCAACGTAGCGGAGCCTGGCGCGGGTGATGAAATTCTGCATCATCATGTGCATGACATAGGTCGAGGCGATGATCGAGATGCAGCCGTATATGATGCCGTTGAGCATATCGATCTGGATGATCCTCGCGTCCTTGCTGGCGGATACAAAGAGAAAAAACAGCATATCCCAGATGACGACGCTGCACATGTTTTCGAGCGGCGGCATGATGAACAGCGTGGGAAGTGTGAGCAGAAAGGCGATGAATGCGGTTGCCGGTCCGCCCGGACTGGTCACGGTGCTGAGATAGATGCTGAGCGAATACAGCGAGCTCAGAAACAGAGAAAGACAGATCTGCAGACCGGCTCTGCTGCGCCGTCCGACATAAAGCGTGATCGGAAGCAGAAGGCAGGAAATGCCGAGCACGATGAGATAGGCCGGGAGGTTGGGCGCGAGCACGACACTGAAAACCGCATAGACGGCGGAAATCAGAAGAAAGATGATGCTGATCGCGAGAAACGCGACAAGCCGGTTGTAATTGTAGAGATGCATCTCCTGCTGGATCTGGGCGAATTCTTCCGGAGTTGCTCCGGCGTAGAGGAGAAGCCGCTTGATTTTTTCCATAGTGAACAACCCTTCGAAGATATGGTATTACAGCGAGGGAAGGGATCATTTGACCTTTATGGCGATACCGCCGCAGCTTGCACTGCGCAGTATTACCTTATCATAGTATAACACAGAAAACGGCGGAGAAAAAGAGAAAATGTAAAACAATAGTTGCGGGAAATTCAATATAAATAACGAAAAAACGTATAAGATCAGAAAAAAGACACCTCGTGCACGCTGGTGCATAAGGTGCCTTTTCCTCGATTCAGTCAATGCCGCGCATCGGGAAGCGCTGCGGCCGGGCCTTTTTGCCCTCGGGCAGGAGCGCTGCGGCGAGGTCGGGACGGGAGGTCTCGATGAAGTTGACGCCGCCGCGGATGAGCGTGTCGAGCGTGCGCGGGTCGTTCGTCGGCAGACTCATGGTAAACAGCCCTGCGGCGCGGCAGGCGCGGAGCAGAGGCGGCGTAAGATGAGCCGGCGCGGCGCGCAGGCCGAACAGGCCGGTCGTCTGCGAGGCGTTCACGAGCGCTGCGATGTTGTCGGGAACCGCCGGCATTTCGCCCATGATGTGCAGGTCGGGGTTGGCCGCCGCGAGGCGCGCCGCCTCCACCAGCCCCAGACCGACAAAGACCGCGTCGTCCAGATAATCGGTCTGACGCAGGGTCATGCGCATCTGCGGCAGCAGGCTCGGGTCGCGCAGCGTGATGGCGATCTTCGACCGGCAGGCGCGCGCGAGGTCGAGCGCCTGTCCCACAGGGAGCAGACGGGGCGCGACCTTGCGCAGCTCGGTATAAGTGTGGTCGCAGACGGCCACCGCGCCGCCGTTCGGCGCGAGAACATATCCGTCCGACGAGAGCACGGCGATGCCGTCCGAGGTCATGTCGACCGAGAGACAGCAGCCCTTTGCGCCCTCCTCATTTCCGGCGAGGATGGAGTCCAGTCCGTCGCGGTCCGTACCCATGCAGCCTGCGGCGGACAGGATAAAGATATCAGCTGTGGTATATGGCAATACCGGTTCCTTCTTTCTCAAACAGTCTGTCCGCAGTCATCGTCCGAAGGATCAGACCTTCTCCGGCTCGTCGTACTCGACGCCCTGCGTGTCGACGGTAACGGTCTTCATGCGCTGGGTCTCGCGCGGACGGTCGTGCCAGTCGCGCTTGGTGTTCACGATGGCGTCAACAACGTCCATGCCCTCGATGACCATGCCGAAGGAAGCGTACTCGTTGTCCAGATGCGGCGCGTCGTCGGTCATGATGAAGAACTGGCTGCCTGCGGAGTTCGGGTCTGCGGTGCGCGCCATGGACAGCACGCCGCGGGTGTGCAGCAGGTCGTTCTGGAAGCCGTTGTGGGTGAACTCGCCGCGGATCTCGTAGCCCGGGCCGCCCATGCCGGTGCCGTCCGGGTCGCCGCCCTGGATCATGAAGCCCGGGATGACGCGGTGGAAGATGGTGCCGTCATAGAAGCCCTTGCTCGCCAGGGAGACAAAGTTGCGGACGGTGTTCGGCGCAACTTCGGGGTACAGCTCGGCGCGGATGATGCCGCCGTTTTCCATTTCGATGGTAACGATAGGATTGCTCATTATTTATCAACTCCATAAAAATTTTGCGTGTAGTCGCATTCTGTATTAGTATTGTAGCAAATTTCCCGATATACGGCAAGTGGTGTTTGGGGAATAAGCGGCCTGCGCGGAAAAACAGGGGAGAGGGGCGGCGTTCCCGGCGAGTAATCCACTTTATCCACAGGGGTTTCCACAGGCATACTGGGGATAACGTTGTGGATAAAGTGGATAACTTTTTGTATAGGGCGGTCAATCTGCTGACCAGTGGCCGATTTGGCATTTACCGTCTGTAATATTTTGTCGAGCGGGCGGTGTACATAAAACCGGCGCGTCTGTGGAAAACTCACACAGACGAGAGAATTATCCACAGACGGAGAGGAGCGTATCCATGGCAGAAGAGATCACCGCCGTCCCGGCGCCCGAGCGCAGCAGCATCGCCGAGACCGGCTCCATCACCGCGCATACCGCGCGGGGGAACGTGCACTGCATCACCATCGTCGGCCAGATCGAGGGACATATGGAGCTGCCGGCGCAGAACAAGACCACCAAGTACGAGCATCTCATCCCGCAGATCGCGGCGGTCGAGCAGGCAGAGGACATCGATGGTCTGCTCGTGCTGCTGAACACGGTAGGCGGCGACGTCGAGGCCGGACTCGCCATCGCGGAGCTGATCGCGGGTATGACAAAGCCCACCGTTTCGCTCGTGCTCGGCGGCGGGCATTCGATCGGCGTGCCGCTCGCGGTAGCGGCAAGGCGCAGCTTTATCGCGGCTTCCGCCGCCATGACCATTCATCCCGTGCGCATCAACGGGACGATCATCGCGGTGCCGCAGGCGTTTGAATATCTCGCGAAGATACAGGAGCGCATCAGCGATTTCATCACGGGGCATTCGCATATCCAGCCGGAACGGCTAGCCGGTCTGATGCGCGAGACCGGCCAGCTGACCGCCGACGTCGGTACGGTCATTTCCGGCCGCGAGGCGCAGGAGATCGGCCTGATCGACCGGGTCGGCACGCTGTCGGACGCGCTCGAGGAGCTTTACGGCATGATCGAGCGGCGAAAAGCAGAAAAATAATCAGTTTTCCTCCAGATAGTCGCGGATGCAGTCGACGAATTCCGCGCCGTAACGGCGCGCCTTGGCCTCGCCTACGCCGCGCACGCCGAGCAGCTCGTATTCGCTCTTCGGCTGCCGCGCGGCCATGTCCGCGAGCGTCGCGTTCGAGAACACGACATACGGCGGCACACCGGCGCGCTGTGCGACCTTTGTGCGCAATGCGCGCAGCTTTTCGAACAGCTTTTCATCCACATCGGCGGACAGCTCCTCGGTGCGGCGGACGGTCTCGGGCTTTTTCTCGCGCGGCAGGCGGATATGCAGCTCACCCCGGCCACGCATGAGGGCGTTGCCGGTTTTCGTGAGGAAAAGCGCGTTGTAGCGCTCGGGGTCGGCGGTCAGCAGGCCGCGCTCGAGCAGGACGTCGATGAGCTGCCGCACGCGCACGGCGGTCTGCTCGCTCATGATGCCGTAGGTCGAGAGCGTGTGGAGGCTGAAACGGCCGATCTGCTCGCTCTTGCTGCCTGTGAGCACGGCGGCGACGACGGTTTTGCCGAAATGCAGCCGCCGCTCGTCGAGACGGTAGACGCAGGACAGAATCTTGCGCGCGTCCATCGTCGCGTCTACTTCTTCGAAATTCGTGTCGCAGTTTCCGCAGTGACCGCAGCAGACGGGCGCCTTTTCACCGAAATAGTTCAGGATATACCGGCGCAGACAGTCGGTCGTCGTTGCGTAGAACGTCATCTGACGGAGGCGCTCCATATCGCGCTCGATGAGCGCACGGCGCGTTTTCTCGTCGATGGAGTCGTCGTCATTCTCGTGGCTGTGCTCGATGAGAAATTCCGCAGTACGCACATCCTGCCCGTTGTACAGCAGGATGCAGTCCGCCGCTTCGCCGTCGCGTCCGGCGCGTCCGGCCTCCTGATAATAGCTCTCCATGTTCTTCGGCATATTATAGTGAATGACGAACGAGACGTTGGACTTGTCGATGCCCATGCCGAAGGCGTTGGTCGCGACCATGATGGTCTTGCGGTCGTACAGGAAGTCGTCCTGATTGGCGAGGCGCTCCTCGGGGTCGAGACCGGCGTGGTAGCGCGTCGCGGGCAGACCGCGGCTCAGCAGCATGTCGCACACTTCCTCGACCGTCTTGCGCGTCGAGCAGTAGACGATGCCGCTCTTGTCGCGCCGCTGGAGCAGGTGCGCAAGCAGGGCGGAGGGCTTGGAGGACGGTTTTTCGACCGCGAAGTACAGATTGGGGCGGTCGAAGCCGGTCGTGATGACGAACGGGTCCTCGAGACCGAGCGCACGGATGATGTCGTCGCGGACCTCGGCGGTCGCGGTCGCGGTGAAGGCGGAAACGAGCGGGCGCTGGGGCAGGGCGGCAAGAAAGTCGAGGATCTTCAGATAGCTCGGGCGGAAATCCTGTCCCCACTGCGAGATGCAGTGCGCCTCGTCCACCGTCACCATGGAAATCGGCACGCGGCGTGCGAAATCGAGGAAGAACGGCGCGGTCAGCCGCTCGGGCGCGACATAGAGCAGCTTGTATTCCCCGCGTCCGGCGAAATACAGCGCGTCGCGCATCTCCTCGAACGACAGGGCGCTGTTGATGCAGGCGGCCGGGACGCCGGCCTCATTCAGCGCGCCGACCTGATCCTTCATCAGCGAGATGAGCGGCGAGATGACGAGCGTCAGTCCGGGCAGCGCGAGCGCCGGGACCTGATAGCAGATGGACTTGCCGGCGCCGGTCGGCATGATGCCGAGCGTGTCGCGCCCGGAAAGAATGGCCTGCACGAGCTCGTCCTGTCCCGGACGGAAGCTGTCGTAGCCGAAGTACTGTTTGAGAATTTCCTGTGCGGTCGGCATGTAAAGGCTCCTTCATACATAGTATGAACCTATTCTACCACATTTCCCGGGACAAAGCAAACTGATGTTCGTATAAATGGCGTTTCCGGCAGTCTCCTGCCGGTTTACAACCGGCGCGTGCTGTGCTATACTATATCATTGGATTAGAATATACACACGAATTTTTATTTCACAGGAGGAAATATCCATGCTTTGCAAGAAATGCGGCAGGGAGCTGCCCTATGCAGGGGGCAAGTTCTGCCCGTTCTGCGGCGCGCCCGTTGAGCAGACCGGCGTGAGCGACGAGACCGAGGTGTTCACCACGCTGCCCGAGGAGCTGCGGAACGCAGGCGGCGCCCCGGCGGACAGCGGCATCGACCTTTCGGCGTTCGATGCGGCGCGCAGACAGAGCCGGCAGGCGCTCGAGGATGCCGAGGAGACCATGGCCATCGATCCGCTCGCAGATACATCCGAACAGCCGGCGGCAGCGCCCCGCGTGCCGCAGCAGCGCCCGGAAGCCCGCCCTCGTCCGACGCAGGACGCACCGCGCACGACCTATTACGGCGGCCGTCCCGACCCGGATGACCGCGTATACCGCAAGCCGTCCAAGGGCAGGCGCGCAGCGATCGTGACGCTCGTCGTGCTGCTCGTCGCGGCGCTCATCGGCGGCGGCGTGTGGTTCTTCATGAACCATCACAAAAACGACGCAAATCTGACGCTTGCGGAGAAGTATATGGACCGCGGTGACTTCGACAAGGCGCTTTCGTACTATGAAAAGGCGGCGGAGGAGGCCAAGGACCCGACCGCGATCAATGCGGCGATGCAGCTTATCCGCGACTACCAGAATGCGGAGGATTATGTAGATAACGAGCAGTACACCGAGGCCATCGCGGCGCTTAAGCAGCTGCGCGACCGCGTGACCGACAAGGACTCCACCATGTACAAGTCCATCGAGGATCTGCTCAGCAAGGCGCAGAGCGCACAGTCGGACAGCGCTTTTGCTTCCGATCTGGAGGAGGCGCAGGGCTATCTGGAGGATGACAAGCTGGATGCGGCCTCCGGCAAGCTCGATTCGCTCGAGCAGGACTCCTCGCTGACCGACGAGCAGAGGAAGCAGGTCGAGGACATGAAGAACAAGCTCCAGTCCGCAAAAGACAGCGCACAGCAGCAGCAGGAGAACGAGCAGAAGAAATCCGAACGCAGGCAGGAGTTCTCGAGCGAGATGGACGAGCTGGAGAACGACGATCTCAAGATCTCTTCGGCAGCGAACGCAGAGGATGAGCTGGCCATGACGGCAAGTTCGTTCGAGCAGTGGGATGAGCTGCTGAGCGAAATGTACGATTATCTGGCGGGCGTGCTCAACGCAGACCAGTATGCGTCCGAAGAGGAAAACTACAAGCAGTGGGTCGCGGAGCGCGACAGCGGCGCGGAAAATGCCGCGGGCGCGACCGAGGACAGCACGCAGAAGCAGCTCGCGTCGTACAGCTTCAAGCAGAGCTATACCAAGGCGCGCTGCTACAAGCTGCTCGACATGATGTAAGAGCCTGTCGCGAAACTGACGTTTCGCCGACAAGCTGTGTTCTGACTTCGCAGAACACGAGTCGTCCGAAAGTTCCCATGCGGAAACTTTCTCCCTCTTAAAGTAAGAAAACCGAGGCGCATGTCCTCGGTTTTCTTGCGTTTGCGCAGCAAACGCTATTCCATGCGCGCTGCCGCGCGGCTGCGTTTGCCTCGTGAGACAAAACTTTATCGGCAGAGCAATGTATTTTTATTGTGGATGTTGGAATTCCATTCAAATTGTGCTATAATAAATAAAATATTGCTGATATATGCGAATATACGGCGTGCGGAAAACAGCAGTATTTACAAAACTATGAGAGTGAGAGATGCACTATGAGTATCACGCGAGTATGGATCGCGGGTGCGGGCGGACGGCTCGGTTCTGCGCTTTATCACCGGTTCAGCGGCAACACCGACTATAAGCTCGTCACGAGCGACCGCGACGTCCCGATCGAGGACGCACGCGAGGCCGGCCGCTTTGCCGACCTCAACCACCCGGATGTTATCATCAACTGCGCCGGTCTGACCGATGTGCGCGCCTGCGAGGAAAAGCCTGAGGAAGCGTACAAGATCAACGCCATCGGTGCGAGAAACCTTGCGGTCGCAGCGCGCCGTATCGATGCGAAGCTCATCCAGATCTCGACCGATGACGTATTCGACGGCGACGATGACGCGGCGCTGTGCGAGTTCGACGACGCGCATCCGACCACTATGTACGGCAAGAGCAAGTATGCCGGCGAGAAGCTCGTTCGCGAGCTGACCGACAAGCACGTTATCGTGCGCTCCTCGTGGCTGTACGGCGTCGGTTCGTATGATTTTGTCGACCGCGTGCTCGACAACGCGAAAAAGGACGGCAAGGTCGTGCTGCCGGAGGACGAGATCTCCTCTCCGACCTCTGCGGACGCGCTGGCAGGCTTTATCGAGTGCCTGATGCACACCCGTGAGTTCGGCCTGTATCATGCCTCCTGCGACGGCTCGTGCTCGCGCGCGGAGTGGGCGCGCGAAATCCTGCGCCTGAACGGCATGGACAGTATCCCGGTCATCTCCGCGGCGGAGAACACCGAGCTGCGTCCGCGCTTTACGCTGCTCGACAACATGATGCTGCGCATCACCGGTCTGTATCAGATGCCGGACTGGAAGACCGCGCTTGCGGACTATTTCAGCACGAAAAAGGGAGGTGCGCACAAGTGAGCGGAGCGAAAGAGAAAAAGAAAATCGGTCTGACAACGCAGATCTTTATTGCGCTGATTATGGGCGCCATTCTGGGTATTGTGCTGCATGTCGCCGCGTCTGACGTGGAATTTGTGCAGAATGTATTGATAAACGGTGTTTTCTATGTCATCGGTCAGGGCTTCATCCGTCTGATGCAGATGCTTGTCGTACCGCTGGTTTTCTGCTCGCTGATCTGCGGCGCGACCGCGATCGGTGACAGCAAGACCCTCGGCAAGGTCGGCATCAAGATCATCGGCTTCTATATCCTGACGACCATGATGGCAGTCGCGGTCGCTCTCGGCATTGGCCTGCTCATCAGGCCGGGCATCGGTCTGGATATGTCGCAGGTGCAGCAGGTCGAGACCGGCATCGAGGGCGGCCAGTCGGTCAGCTTCGCGGAGACCATCCTCAATATAATCCCGAAGAACCCGATCGGTGCGCTCGCGAACGGCGAAATGCTCCAGGTCATCGTTTTTGCGCTGATCATCGGCATTATCCTTGCGAAACTGCAGGATAAGACCCAGCTCGTCACGAACTTCTTCCAGCAGGGCAACGACATCATGATGGAGATGACCATGATGGTCATGCGTCTGGCGCCGATCGGTGTATTCTGCCTGATCGCAAAGACGTTCGCCGGTCTCGGTTTCTCTGCGATGGTCCCGATGTTCAAGTATATGGGCGCGGTTCTGCTCGCGCTGTTCATCCAGTGCTGCGGCGTATACCAGGTCCTGCTTGCTCTGTTTACGCGCCTCAATCCGCTGCGCTTCCTCAAGAAGTTTGCTCCGGTTATGGGCTTCGCCTTCTCGACGGCTACCTCCAATGCGACGATCCCGATGAATATCGACACGCTGGAGGAAAAGATCGGTGTTAACCGCCGTATTTCGTCCTTTACCATTCCGCTCGGCGCGACCATCAATATGGACGGCACGTCCATCATGCAGGGCGTTGCGGTCGTATTCGTCGCGCAGGCGTTCGGCATTACGCTGACTCCGGCGGATTATCTGACCGTTATCGCGACGGCGACTCTCGCATCCATCGGCACCGCAGGCGTTCCGTCTGTCGGCCTGATCACGCTCGCGATGGTATTCGATTCGGTCGGTCTGCCGGTTGCCGGCATCGGCCTGATCATGGGTATCGACCGTATTCTTGATATGGCGCGAACTGCGGTCAACATTACCGGCGACGCGGTCTGCACCACGATCGTTGCACATCAGGACGGCGCGCTCGATAAATCTGTATTCAATAAAAACTGAGACAGCACCGCACAGGAAAAGCTCCGGCACTTTGCGGAGTTCGTGCGGCGCCGCGTGAAATCGTTTTTTTGCAGTGGGCACGGTTTGACAGACCGTGCCCATTCTGTTATAATAAATACACGCCGCCATGGCGGAACTGGTAGACGCAGGGGACTTAAAATCCCCCGGCCTTAAAACCGTGCCGGTTCGATTCCGGCTGGCGGCACCAAGAAAAAGCGCTGTATTCGCAAGATACAGCGCTTTTTTGTTGCAAATTTTGAGTGTCCGGAAAGTCTTTCTAACAGATTTCTAACAAATCGAATTTCCAGTTAATCATTGCGGGTGTAGAATGTGGCGCGGCCGGAGCCGTGGCGGATGATTGCGCCTTCCTTGATCAGCTGACGCAGAGCGCCCTCCACAGAGGTTCGACTGATCGTCGGACAAAGTTCCAGCAGCTCATTGTCGTTGGTGTGGTCTTTCAGCCGAGGATAGTTGAATGACCGTATTGCGCTCACCTCGTGTTCTTTCGCTCATATTATACCCTGTTTTGAGGGATAATACAATGCGGGCAGCTGTCGTAAAGCAGCGTTGTTTCAACGCCGTTATCACGTTTTCTGCCTACGGATATAGTCATCGATATCCTGCACGATATAATGGTCACCCATGGTATGCAGCGACTCAAAATACTTTGTGATATATCCATAGATACCATATTGCTCAAAGAGCTTTGCCGCATTTGCACCGGAAAGACCTTTGAAATAGCGGTATCGTTCCAGACAGTAGATCAAAAAGTTGGATTCTTTGCTCATTTCTTATGCCTCCTCCGGATAATCATAGGAGCCTGTCAAAAGTTCGTCTTGATACATAGTGTACAGCGTCATAGGACCGTAATGCCACAGCTTCGACTGTTCGTCCGAAAGATCTTGATAGAGCTTGGACTGATAAAATCGAGAGATTGCTTTTTCGTCGTTTACGTTGCTGTTTTTGGTAATCTGCTCAATAATGGGCGGCACAATGATAGCTAGCATCGCGCTAAATTGATCTTCGTTCATACAAGCTCACTCCCTTCAAAACGCAGATACTGCAGCGACTTTTCCGTTGCAGATACCAGCTGATTGAACAGCTTTCGGATTTTGAGCGCAGCCAGCGTTTGCTCCTTATCCAGAATCCCTGTCATGTACAGAGTGATCGTGCGGTACACATCATCATTTGCCACAGCTCCGTAAATCAAGTCATGCTGCTTGCCATGATAGGTTCCCTGACGGTTCGCGGCTACAAAATCAAGCCATGCCTCATCTGGGCTGTCGAAACGCAGCAGACTGCATTCGCTGAACGCTGCCGTTTCTTCTACCGAGTAGATATTCAGTATAGCAACGCCGGTTTTGCGTCGGTCGGTGACCTTCTGCGCAAAATTCACTGCCTGATCGCGGTTTGTAGTAGTATAAAATCCGAAACCGAAGTCCAGATAACGATTTTGTCGGATAAGTTTGGGGTGGTCTACGATAACATTGTTTCCGTGATACAAAATCATTGCAACTATCTTCCCGATTTGGATAGGGTTCCTCTTTTGCGAACTTCTCATTATAGTTTACTCTAAAAAGTGAATAAAATCAAACAAGTTGTGGCTAGATAATGGTTATTCCATTATACCGTTAGCGGTTTTAATTAATACAATATATTTCCGTGTTTTTGAGCGTTTCTGCTCAAGCGGTATCTTAGAAATGTTCATAGAACTGAACTTCATTGAGCTATCTCAATAGCGAATTTATATTTTATCAGTTATAACTGATAAAATATAAATTTTGACAAGAAATATCAGATATAAATTTGATTTATAGAATGCACATACTCCGATACAGAAAACACCTGTAAAACTAAGCGGAACTGTGGTATACTCAAATCAGATTATCCGGAGGACTTATCTCAACTCGCATAGATGACCAAACACATATACCATAACCTTGAAAGGAGCTCCGCATAAAATGGAAGAAGTCGTAAAGTTCTTAAAAGAAGCAGAAACATACTATTTAGCAACCGTAGAAGGGGATCAGCCGCGCGTACGCCCGTTTGGCACGGCACACATTTTTGAAGGCAAGCTGTATATTCAGACCGGCAAAAAGAAGGATGTTTCCAAGCAGCTGCACGCTAACCCGAAAGCAGAGCTGTGCGCATTCAAAGATGGCGAGTGGATTCGCGTTTCCGGCGAGCTGGTAGAGGATAACCGCATTGAAGCAAGAGAATCCATGCTGGATGCTTATCCGGGACTAAAGAAGATGTATGCCGCAGATGACGGCAATACCGAAGTATTCTACTTTAAGAATGGTGTCGCTACCATCAGCTCTTTTACGCATGAGCCGAAGGTGATCAAGTTCTGAGGACATTGCTGGGTGATTGGCTTGATAATTTAGCATATCTGTGGTAGCATAAGCAAGAGGTGTGCTTATGAATGAACAGCTACTGAAAATGAATGGCTTATCTGTAGACACTCTAGATGCTTTATCATTTGAGTCGCATCTTGGAATTCCCTTGAGGAAGGATTTGCATTATTTTAATAAGGACGCATTAATTGACGAGTTGACTAAGCTGACAGAGTGGCTGGATGAACAGGAAATTCTTTTAGATATTGCGTTAGATTACAGAGTGAAAAGTGTTGATTCCATACTTTTAAAATATAACCGCTACTATCCGGATCATCAGACACGGAAAGTGTTTAATGATATCTTAGGTTTTCGAGCTTTTTGCGATAGTTACGAGCCAATATTGGAAGGAGAGTCTGCACAATTCCGAATCGCTGATATGACAAAGGGAAAAGCAGAGGATGATGGTTACAGAGGCGTTCATGTATACTACCAGAAAAGCGGAAGACATTATCCTATAGAAATCCAATTTAATACACTGTTTGATAGACAGTTGAATAACTGGCTTCATGACTATTTATATAAGAAGGATTATCCGGTGGAAACAGGTAAGATAATGCGTGAAAAGTATGAAAATGGATTAATTCGAAATGAGTATGAATTTAAGGAGGTGCTGAACAATGTGTTATCTGGTAGCGAAAGATCGTAACGCACATGGTTGCTTTGCGTTAAAAACAACCCATGGAAAGCATTTGGTAGAGTTGAAAAGGGAACTGAACAAAGCAGTTGGCTATCAAGGAGTACAACTGGTAACAATCAGTCGACCGACAGCATATGGCGAGTATGCACCTTATCATTTTGTAGATACAGAGCAGGAATTTCAGACCCTTGTAAAAGGACTTCGTCCATAAAAACTTGCTGCATATAAAGAGAGAAAATCGCCCGGTTACATACATAACCGAGCGATTTTCTTTACCTGTTTTTGCAGTTGTCGCAGCGCTTTTTGCAGCGTTTGCCGGATTTTTCGCCAAAAAATTCGCGAATCATGCCCCAGCGGCATTTGTGATTTTCACAGGCGTAGTCATGCAGAGCCTCGAGCGCATGCAGGCGCTCCTTGAGCTCGGCTCCTTTGAGTTCCATCTGATTTTCCTTGATAAGGCGGCGATTAATGGTAAAATCGTACTCGTGCCAGAGCAGCAGTGCGGTGGACTTTTTGCCGTCACGTCCCGCTCGTCCGGCCTCCTGCGTATAGTCGTCCAGGCCGATAAGCGGCGCATGATGTATCACAAGCCGGATGTCAGGAATATTGACACCCAGACCAAAGGCGTTGGTGGCTACCATCACCTTTACCTTTCCGCTTGCAAAGTGCTCCAGACGGGCAGGCTTGTCCTCACATTTGCCGTGGTAAAACTCCGCCTTAAAACCCTGTTTGCACAGGTATCGGCACAGCTTTTCCACGCGGTCGATGGTGTTAGTGTATATAATGACGCGATCGCCCTTGTGCGGTCGGAGCTTTTTACAGATGATCTCGCGCTTGCGCAGCTCAATGAGGTCAGAGGCCTTGCGGCCGCCCAGACCGTGCCCGACCTCGATCACACGCAGCTTGATGTTGTCGCGGGTCACACCGCCGCGAATGACATGTGCGCCCTCGATGCCCAGCTTTTCGAGAATGTACTGCTCGGTGGTCGGCGTGGCCGTTGCCGTGAATGCGCCAACGACCGGAGGCGTCGGGAGGCTCTGTACAAAGTCGCGAATGCGCAGGTAGTCCTCGCGAAAGCCGGGGCCCTGCTTGCAGACGCAATGCACCTCGTCGATCATGACGCCTGCAAGGTCGGATTGGCGGAGTGCCGTCTGCACCTTGCGGTTCTGCAGCATCTCGGGTGTGATGAACAAGAGCAGCAGCTCGCCCTGCTCGATGCGCGCGAGGACAGATTTTCGCTCGGCCGAGGACTGGAGGCTATTTAGGCAGGCGGCGGCAACGCCTTTGTCCTGAAGCTGGCGAACCTGATCGAGCTCGAGCGCAAGGTGCGGTTCGATGACGATCGTCAGGCGCTCCTGCACCATAGCGAAGGTGGTAAAAATTAACGATTTGCCTGCCGATGTCGGCATGAGCGTCAGCAGGCTGCGGTCAGCGAGCAGGGTGTTCAGGGCCTCCTCCTGGAAAGGACGCAGGGCATTAATGCCGAGAGTGTGAAGGGCGTTTTCTAATTGCATGTTTCATTTTCTCCTTTTATTAATTTAATATAGTACGGGACTGACGGACCGGCCAAAACGGCTGCACAGCCTCACAGTTTGCACGTGCAGTTGAAAGCCGCAAAGCCGCTTCCTGAACCGGTTTTCCTGATTTTTAGGCAGGGTGAAATGTTGCATTTTTGCGGCGTGAAGCGATTATTCGCCTGTTTCACAGCCGTCTGGCAGATAAATCAAGGCGTGGGAGATGGAATCCCGCGAACGACCGCGGACGTTCTTCGAGACGGTTTTCATGATGCCATTCTGGACCAGGTAGCGGCGAAACTCCGTCGAGTCGCCTGCCCGCAGACCAAGCCGCTGCGACATAAATTGGGGGAAATCCTCCTTCAGCGCGAACGCAATGAAGGTATCTCCCTGGCTGTCGGTGTAACGGAAGCCCAACTGCTCCGGGGTCATCTCCGAGGCGTCCGGCGCAATAAGAGAGTCGTACTGGGCGGTGTCGCGAACGATGTCAAGCGCCATGGCGAATCGGCGCTGACGCTCGGCCTGCTGATCCTCGCGAGTTGCGATCAGGCACTGCGCCCAGTCAGTCAGGGGGCCGGTATGTTCAGTGACGCCGAACAGCCCTTCGTCGAACTCCTGCGCGATGGCCCAAAGATATGCCTGCTCGTAGCGAACACCGTCGAGGGAAATCCGCTCGATGTGCGCGCTGATGTACGCAGCCAAATGCTCGGCGCTTTTCATCAGCGACCCGAATGCATTGCGGAGGACAGCGATGTGCTCGGGATTGACGTTCTCGAAGGTTAGCCAGTCCAGGGCAAAAATGGCATTCTCGGCAGGCAGGGCATCGCCGACTATAACAGGCAGAGTGTGCAGCGGATGCTTAGCAATGCCAAATGAAAGGAGTTCGAGATGCCTGTTCTGAATAGCGCGAGTCAGCTCGCGCTGCACAGGTTCGCTGTCCAGATTGACCAATACCGGCAGGCCATTGACCTTCTCCAGCGTCTGGATGTCTTTTTTCTCCTGAAGCGAAATCTCAAGGAGGCGGACGGCGCTCTGGCCATCACTGCGGCCGAAAGTGAAACCACCGAGGACGTTACGGAGCAGATCACGCTGCATTTCAGCCGCTGTCTCGTTCTCGCTGAGCCGCAGAGCAGGGAAGAAAAACGGTTTCGCATCGTCCTCCAGCAGCGGCATGAGGGACGCCAGAACTGCGGCGTGCATGGCCCACACGATCGCGATGGGCGTTTCGCGGAGGGCGGCTGTAACTTGCTCCACAGAGGGCGGCACGAAGAAACGGGTGTTGCATCTAAGCTGATCGCGCCACTCGGACATGCGGTCCACATAGATGGGATTTTTTAGAAAATCGAGGGCCGTCAGCTGACGCGCAGTCTGCACGAGGGCACGCTCCTTGCCAGAGAGGTTAATTCCGGCGATACCAACGCCGTTCTCGCTGACCGCTGCCTGAACAGCCGACAGAAGGACTCCTTTTTTGTACGCAAAAACCTCAATTTCGTAACGGATCAGGCACTTGTCGCACATGACGATGATGTTGGGCGCCGGCAACGGCAGCATCTCGAAATAAGTATCGCTGTGGTCAGCCAGTCCGCGCTTGTCGGCGTGAAGCTTTTCGGCGGCGTTGATCTGACCGCGCACAGCGGCCTTCCAGTCGTCGATAACCTCCAGCTGGTCGTCGGTCAGCATGTCACGCGAAAAGTTGCGGGTGAATGCCTTTGGTGCATCAAAAATGAAAGCCTCGCGGTCGAGGATTGCCTCGAACAGTTTTTTCATGAGCCTCCGTGCGCTTTCGGTAACTTTTTTCTTCATTTTGATCTTCCTTTCTGAGAAAAAAGGGAGGAATGCTCCCTTTTTAATTGTCCTTGTCCACATTCAGAACCGCGCTCATGATCTCGAGCGCGTGCTCCTTGCTGCGGGCGTCGATGTGGGCATAGCGTGTAGTCGTCAAATACGAGGCGTGCCCGAGGTAGCTCTGAATCTCGCGCAGACTGCATCCCTCGTGGAGGAGCAAGGTCGCGCAGGTGTGCCGAAGGTCATGAAAACGAATCTTCGGCAGGTCACTGTGCGCAATCCGCCAGCGAAAATGGTCGGAAACATACTCGGGCGAGAGCAGCTTGCCATTCGCATCGACGAACACATAGTCTGCGTCTGCGGTCCGGTATCGGCGCTTTTTTGCTCGGTTTTCCTCGATTTGAGCCTTGCGGCGTTCCAGCCGCTGGCGGATATCGTCCGACAGTGGGAATGCGCGGCGGCTCGCCTCGGTCTTGAGGTCGTTGCTGCGGACAAGCTGGCGCTTGCCGTTAATCCGGACTTCAGCGACCTTGTGCCGGATTTGGAGTGTGCCGGTTTCAAAGTCAATATCCTGCCAGCGGAGTCCGAGGATTTCGCTGCGGCGCAGGCCGTAGATGACCCCGATTCGGATGATGTCCTCGATTGGGTCGCCCTCGAACAGCCGGAACAGCTGCCCGATTTGTTCCACCGAGAGCGTTTCGCCCTGAAATGTCTCAACACGAGGGGCTTTGACGCACTTTACGGGGTTTAAAATGGGAGCTCCGTTGCGGATTTCATCGTTGAACACTGACCTGATTAATGTCAGGTGGTGCTGAACAGTGTTCGCGGACAGGCCTGCATCGCTCAAAAATTCGCAGTAGCTTTCCAGGACGGTGGGAGATACCTCGTCCATCGTCAGGTCGAGCTTGCGGAAATACGGCAGCAAGCGAGAGGTAATGTGCTCATATCCTTCGTAGGTCGAGGGTGCCACTTCGGAGCGCTTGCGCGTCATCCAGCGGCGGACGACCTCGTCGAACGGTACCTCACCGACTTCGGCCACAGCCCAGCCGGCTTGGCGGGAGCGGCGGTCGTAGTCCGCCTGCAACTCGACCAGCTTCGCGTCGAGCAGCTGCCTGGCGCGGCGCTGGTTGCCTTGAACCGGCAGTCCGGTGCTGCGCCATTTTTGGTGCAGCTTGCCGGTGCTGTCTGGGATGCGGAGGACCATATAGAACCGGCCGTTCTTTTCCTGCAGCGTGCCGGTAACGGTTGGTTTAATATGCCTCATTTCTGTTTTCATCTCCTTTACAAAGGATAAAAGTTATGATAAACTGATATATATGAAAAATCCGGCCGGATTTGTTTACTTATTGTGCAAATATCATATCACGCAGAGGACGTTCTGACGATGCAGTTTTAGGGCGTTCTGGTTACACACTCACGGGGGATTTATTTTGAGACTAGTATTAGACAAAGAGAAACGGCCGCAGCCCGAAGGGACTACGACCGTAAATAACGATATTTTCCAGAGTGAGCAGCACCGAGGGGTACGCTTGGTACTGGATCAGCTGCATACTTTTTTCACGGCATGCGAGCTGATGGACCTGCCGTTCGATAATCCGTTTGCGTTCTTTGTAAAACTCGATGACGTACTCCACCATCCGGACAAATTCAGCTTGGACGGCAAACCGGCAGACCTGAATGAACACCGATTTCTTCCCATGGGAGTGCTGTTGCTGTATGCGTGCTACGGCAACGACCTGTTCGCGTTATCCGATGCGGCGCGTGATGCTCATTTCAGCACATTGTGGCAGCAGCCCTCTCTGCGGTATATCGAAGAAGAACTGGATCGGCTGGGCATCAAGCAGACAATCTGCCGACTTGTTGCGCGCACAGAGCGGCGAGATATTTATCGGCTTTACCCGGAGCTGATTCAGTTCAATGAGAACAACACCTGCTTCAGCCTGAGCAATGGTACACTCCCGCTGCAGGATGTCGCGTGCAGTGTGGAAATGCCTGATTTTTTCGTTCAGGACTTGTATCACCTGTTTCTCTCCTATTATGAAGCACAACATGGCGAAACATGCTCTATTTCTGCGGATGCGAAACTCCCGGAGGCAGCGCAGAAAATGACGGTGTATATGGAAGGACTGCTAAAGCTGCGTGCTTTAGAACGAGATGCAGTAGAAGATACCGAACAGCTATCCAAGCATGTGGTGAAATTACTTGATTTAGCCCAAACTTATCCTTGTTTGTTTCATTCAATGCCGCACTGCCCAATACCTCCTTGCTCTGAACTCAAAAGGTTTTATACGCAAATTCATAGTGATAAACCTGTTGAAACTGATCGACTGGGCAGTAAGAAAGCACAAGATACCGCATTAGCCAGCCTTGCAAATGCAATCAGTCCGTTTTCGAAGGACCAATTCGATAGATTGGTTAACCGGCTGCAGCAACTGCTGCACAGCTATGCAGATAACCCGGTATTTCAGTTTTTTGATACCGCATACAAACAGTTGGTAGTATTTCCGGCGTTTCGGAGAATAGCCCCGGCATATTTCTGGAGACTGTTCGTTCAACACGCCGATCCTCTCTATAAGCAGAAAACTTATCTGGTATCGGATTCGCCCAAAGCCGCCGATTTCTCGCTCGCGCCATTTATTCGGCCAGGTTTTGCTAATCTGCAGAGCGCGGAACGCACATCCAATAAACGTGCAGAGCATCAATGCAGGCTGTATGAGGAACTGGTGAAGTATTTCGAGGAGAACGGCAAAACGGTCATACCTGGTGCGGATATGGCTGAAGAGATGAAGCAGCCGGTCAGCCTGCATTTTCTTCAAAAGCATTTGCTTGTGAACTTCGATATTTACACAGATACCGGTAGTACCGGCGTGACGCTGTCGAATGAGGTTCCGCTTTACCGTTTGTTCAAGCCGCTGTACGATGCGCTGACTTCGATGGATGGCGAGCTGTGGAAACAGATGCCGTACAGCGAATCATCTTCGGTCACGCTTGAACAGGCCGATGAGTTTTACTGTAGGAAACGCAGTGATACCGATGCATTGAGTTTCCTGCGTGAGTCTATGGGTCAGCCACCAATCGAGCGAAAGAAAAACTTGACGCTCGAGCAATGCAAGAGCTTTGTGGATGCGGCCTTGATAGCAAAAGACGGTTCGCTGACCGAGCGCATCAATACCTATATCGCAGAGCATAAGGAACTGTCCGAGTACGCGGAGCAATCCGAAGAAAACCGCAAGATTCTGCATTGGACGATTTACCGTATGGCGTTGGAACGCTGTGCATATTCGCTTTCCCGCTCGCTGATGGAGCAGTTTATACAGATACTGGACGGGTGGCTCGGCGAACAGGATCTCGAGAACCTGTGGACTATGTTTTTTGAGGAACACAAGGAAGCATTCGTATGGAATACGATAGCAGACAAAATCCGATTTGGCCCTGTGCAGATGTATGGGCGTATCCTATGTAAAATTGATTTGCCAGCGACTCAGTTACCTGCACCTAAGGAAGCCGCAAGGTGCGGTATGGTACTCCTCAGCGGAGAGAATGCTGACAGCTACGCCGAGTACGCAGCGGAACTGAAACAGCATGATGTTCTGGCAATGTATCGGCTGCAAACGCCCAACGGGGACTGGTCTACGGGATGCACGAAAGCCGCCCTGCTGGCACAGCAAAGCGGCTTTTCAGGCGTTGTCCTTCCGGCATATACCTTATATAAAGAACTGGTGCAGGAGACAGATGACGCAGAATCTATTCATCTGAAACTCTGGGCGCAATATCATATGCAGTATACGGCGGCAATTCGGAGTATCGGAGCGGAATGCGGTAACGATTTCGCCATGATCGGCGAGGTGGAGTGTCGGGACAGTAAACCGGCGACACTGAACGCGCTCAATGTCATCAGCTTCTGGTTGGCGCAGGACGGTGCGGATGCAGTCATTGTCCGATATGACGGTGCGCTGACTGGGCAAGTTGTCAACCGTATAGCTGCGCTGGCTGGGCGGCTGGCCGTGCCGCTGTTCCTGCAATCGGAAACCATGACCTTTGAGCAGGAATGCAATCTGCTTGCCGAGACCGCCATCTTTGGCTGTGCGCAGCCGCTGCCAATCAGCTGACACACGCAAGTGCCTGCTCGAGCCGCTGCAGGCTGCGGGCGTTCTCGCTGATCTCCGGATGTATGTAGCGAGATGTGGTGATCGGATTGGAATGCCCCATATAAGCCTGAATATCCGTCGTTTCGCAGCCTCGCTGTGCCAGACTGGTTGCGCAGGTGTGGCGCAGATCGTGAAAGCGAATGTGCCGCAGGTCATGTTCCTTCAAGAACTGCCGGAACTGCGCACCCAAACGCTCTGGATGGAGCGGAAGTCCGTAGCGTGCTGTCATTACCGGACCGGACGGCCTGCGTGGCTGACGCTGACGCAAAAGCTGTTCTACCTCCGGATGGAGAGGAAAGGAACGGCAGCTGGACTGGGTTTTCAGCTTGTCGCTGCATATCATGCGGCAGCGCCCGGATTCATCATGGACGCGCTTGGCATTATGCCGTACATGCAGCAGCTTTTTCTCCCAGTCGATGTCCTCCCAGCAAAGGCCGCAGATTTCGCCGATGCGCATGCCGTACAGGAGCGCGAGCAGTACGGGAAGATGCAGGTCGGTTCCTTTCAGCTCCTCCAGCAGCTTTTGCTGTTCTGCGGCAGAGTACGGACGCGGAATATTGCGTTCCACGCGCGGCAGCTGTACACCGCAGATTGGATTGCTGCGATTGAGTCCGCAGCTGCAGGCGGAGGTAAACGCGGTCTGCAATAACTTAAAGTGCATCTGTATCGTGCGCGCTGAATAGCTATACGCGAGCATTGCATCGCGGTATTCCTCCATTGCCATAGGCGAAACGCGGCATAATGCCAATCCCTTTTCGTCAAAGAACTGGCAGGCGTGACGAACAACAGCGGTATAGCGTACAAGGGTGCTTTCCGCAATCGACTCGCGGCAATCGTCAAGCCAGCGCTTCAGCCATTCGGATACCGGCTGATAGCGCAGCTCCGGCGAGATGTCCCACTTTTCGCACTGCTCGTCCATGCGGTTGATTTCGTAAAGCTCGGCCAGAACACGGCGGCGAGCCTGCTCGACCTTTCTGTAGGACTGATCGATTTTCAGACCGGTGCTTTGCTGATAACGGACACGGCAGTTATTCTCGTCATACTTGACGCGGAGATACCAGTATCCGTTTACGCGCACTGCGCTGACGACGATATTTGTTTTCATGATAGGAACCTCCTCTGATAATGCATTTACAGGATACTGGAATCCTCGATTTTCTGCGATGCAGTTACAGCGCGGAATGGATACACACTTTATTTACGGGCAAGCTGATAAAACATTGTTCGCTTCATCCCGGTTCGCCGCATGGCCTCTCGTGCGGTGATTTTGCCGGCTTGCCAGAGTGCAAGGACTTCCTCCCAGTTGTCCGGCAGGGAAGTGGAAGGCCGCCCGAGGTGTTTGCCTTTGGTTTTCGCGGCATCGATGCCCTCGCGCTGCCGCTGATGGATGGTCAAGCGCTCCTGTTCGGCGATCGTGCCGAGGACTTCAATCAAAATGTTGTTGACCATCTCGAATACCCATTCCTGCCCCGGCGGCAGATCCATCATGGTGGTCGGAAGGTCGATCACCTTGAGATGGATGTTGTTCTGCTTGAACCATTGCAGTTCGCTGTGAATGTCGGCCTTGCTGCGGCTGAGCCGGTCGAGCGACTTTACGACAAGCGTATCGCCGGAGCGCAGCATAGCAGACTTGAGCGCCTGATAGCCGGGACGGTCAAGGTTTTTGCCGGACTCCTTATCCGTGATGATTTCTCGATCATCTGCGCCGAGCGCGCGAAAGGCCTCGAGCTGACGATCAAGATTTTGCTCGCGCGTGGAAACGCGAGCGTAGTAGAATGTTTTGTGCATTTTGCTCATCTCCGTTGTGATTTCATATTTATTGTGATAAAATAACTTTACTGAGACAGGTAGGTGAAATGGAATGAAACCTACACTTACAGCTGAACAGAAACTCCGGTGTCTGCACGGTACTTTTGCTGCGGAGGGTATGCAGATTCCCTCTAAAACGAGGACTGCATTGCACCGACTGGACTCCGGTAAAGCAACAATGGATGAGTTGCTTCGTGAAGCGATTGCTCGCCATAACAGAAAGCAGTGATATCGTGTTTTCAAAATACGAAGTGTATTCCACCGCGCAGTCTCTGGATTAAGACACTGGTTTGATATTTCAAAAAATTAGCAAGTTGATTTGGAAATTTGCGTTGTATAGAATAACAAAAGTGTCCGGAAAGGTCTTACGCTTTCCGGACACTTCCGTTTATTGCAGCTGGACCTTTTCGGACAGGTTTTTGCTGCGGATTTACACTGTCCGAAAAGGTAGACCTTGTTGGATACTTAGTCATCGTCGATAAGATCGGCGAGCAGGCCGATAACGGTCAGCACGCCGAGAATAACTTTTCCTGCGTTCATCTTTTCACCTCGTTTCAGTTGTCAGAAAAGTTCTCGACGGCTTCGATGATGAGATCAACTACAGCGCCGACGGCCTGAAAGATTGGGCCTAATGGAATCATAAGCAACATCTCCTTTCATTAATACGCGTAGAGTAATTCTCCGGTCATTTCGTGCAACAGAGTAGGATCGTACAGCATTTCCTCGATTTCCTCCTCGGAACAGCCGTAATCCAAGAGTGCCTGCACCTCATCAGCAGAGACACCGAAGGCTTTTGCAACGCTGAATAAGTCATCGTAGTTCACGTGTGCATCTACGCAGAAGTCGCGGTAATATGGAGAATAATGCCGCCACCAATGCTCATAGCTGGTTCTCGGCGCAAATGCCCCGGTAGTGATACGGCCTGCTCGGTCGATTCTCAAAATCTCGCCCTCCTTTGGCTCCAGAATATCGGTGGGCGCTTTCAGCCGCAGCTTTTTGATGGCCTTGCAGAGGATTTCCTGCGTCGAGGCGTAAATTATAAAGCCATCATAGAACATCATGCACAGCGGGTTATCTCCGATAACGAACCAGATGGAGTTATCCTTGTCCAACACTGTAAAGACGAAAGAGCCCTCGACCGCTTCAGCCATAGCTTGCAGGCTGTCAAAGTCGAGGGCTTTCTGCTGTTCAAGGAGCTGAACGGCAACATAGCTGTCCGTTTCCACGCTTGTCAGCGGAAGATTTTCCTCCATACGGAGTTCTTTGTCATTCCAGAGAACTCCGTTGTGAGCGAGAGCAAAGCTGTTTCCGTCAACGTGACCAAGAAACGGGTGGTTATTCTGGTTAAACTGCGCGTTACCCTGAGTCGTCATGCGGGTGTGCCCCATGACGACATGGACGCCGTGCGGGATGTGGATTTTCATCTTCCGAGCGGGAATCGGACGCTTGTAGATACGCAGGCGGTCGTTGAAATTGTACGCAATACCGGTCGCATCCGTGCCGCGCACCTGACATTCGCGAGCCAGCGTATTCAATATTTTGTTCTTTGTGTGAGTGCTCAAGCACTCTTTGAAATCAATTAAACCGAATAAGCTGCACATATTTTAAGCCTCCTCGCTCGCGGTAATAGGTTCATTTACGTAAAGTCGTCGTTCTTTGAGATACTGGATAAGTTCTGGCTCGGTGATGTCATCCAGAAAATCAAACCAGCTAAGCTCCTGTACAGCGGTGTCCGACATGGAAATAGCCACCTCGACCAGATGATTTACCATCTGCAAGGTGGCTTTCAAAGTATTGAGTTTCAAAGTGCCGCGGAACATACGGATTTCAACCGTATCTGCATTCGTGAGATTGACCGCAGTATATCGCCCCGCGCAGGAATTTTTCGCATGGTTCATCTGCTCGGACGGCGTGAGGCGGATACCATACCGTGCCGCCCAGCGGTTCATCTGGGATTGCGTGCGGCGGCTGAACCGCAGCAGCTCCGCCCAGAACTTTTCGACGAAGTAAAGCAGGCGGGCAATCGCGGCTTCCTGCTGTTCATAAGTACAGCCGAATGCCAAGCGGGAGATGTGAACGTGCAAGCCGCAAGTTCCTGCCGCATGGCTGAGATAGCCCATGCTCTGCGCCTTGCGGAGGACTTCCGCCCACGGCATTTCGTTCAGCTGATATTCGAGCGTCATCGGGTGAGTGACTAACTCAAGTCCTTCATCCAGACTACCGTCTGTCTTGATGTACAGGTTCTCGGCATCCTTGTTCGCAATATCAAGCAGCTTCTGCGCGTTGCTGTTTACCGTGCCGCCGTCATCGATTTCGAGCTCCACGCCGAAATGCCGCAGGCCCTTGCCATGAAACACAAGATCCGGTGTGTAATTGTACTCGTGTATAATGTTACAATGCTCATCCCAGCAGGATGCGCAGTAGGCGTTGTCGTCATTATCCCAATACGCGCGGTCACGATGAATAATGCGGTTGCAGTCTTCGCAGCGGACGTAGTATTCATCAAAGCAGTGGTCGCAGAGTGTGTGGGTATCGTCCTCGACGGCGTTTTCCTCGTAGACCCGCTCGGCACAGTGGTCACAGATTACGGTCAGGCGGTCGGCACAATCCTCGCAGAGCCAGTCGCCTTCCGCTTGATACATGTCTTCAATTGGGTATTCTGCACCGCAGTTTGCACAAATTCTCGTTTCGCTCATTGTCTGTTCCTCCATTTCGTTTGGTAAAACTTAATACTCTTCGGCAAGCAGCATAGTAGAATGCGTCAAATCGTCGATGACGAACACCTTCGCGTTTACGGCATCATCACACGGCACATCAAGCTCGTAGCGGTACGGCGGCTGCTCCTGCTTATGGACGATGTGCTGACCGGTTGGCGTTTTGGTAAGGATAAACACTTGCAGGTAATCCTTTCTCGGCACTTCCATCGTCAAAACCATGTGCCACATGAGGTTGATCAGCCACGATGGGATTTCATTCTCCACGCCACGTGTCAGGAATTTTTGATTTTCGAACATGTTTCTTCTCCTTTCAAACAAAATAGGCCACAGGGAATTACCCTGTGGCCCTCATGAATATAATATATATTTTATCTGATTGGAAAAACGGACAGTACAAGCTCTGCTGTTCAAGAGTAATATCTACAGTCAAAATTTGAATTTTGAATATAGATAAGTGACTTTTGTTTCTTATTATGATATGCTGTATCTGCATGGGATAGAGGATCAATCGGATATGCACATAGCTGTAATGGTCTAGGCGTTTTGATTTGAGATAGGTTGTATTGTGAATTGATTACGAGCGTTGGAAGTACGCTGTCACGCGGAAGTCTAAAACTACTATGGCGTTCGCAATCTCGAGCTCTTTTATAATATAAGGGGATTTAGTCATATGATTCATTTAATCGCAAGTGATATTGACGGGACGCTGCTGCAAGGCGGACAGACCCGATTAGACCCGGCGCTGTTTGACGTTATTGAACGGCTGGAACAGCACGGAATTCGTTTTGCGGCGGCGAGCGGCAGACAGTATACCAATCTGCGGCGGCTGTTTGCCCCTGTCGCGGACAAAATCGACTATATCTGCGAAAACGGCAGTCTGGTCATCAGCGACGGCAGTGTGCTGTATAAGCAGGTGATCGACCGGGCGCTCGGCACGAAGATTCTGCGCTGCATGCTGGAGATGGAGGGCTGCGAACCGCTGCTGAGCGGAGTCATGCAGTGCTATGTTCAGCCAAAGGACCCGGCTTACGCGGACCATATGCGATATTTTGTGGGGAATGATGTAGCGGTTGTAGAGGATCTGACAGCGGTGCCGGAGCCGTTTCTGAAAATTGCGGCGTATTTCCCGGACGGCGCCACCGAAGAATACCGTCTGCGTATCGCGCAGGCTGCGGGAGGGACGATGCGGCCTGTGGTTTCCGGTATGGCGTGGGTGGACCTGCTGCCGCAGGACTGCGATAAAGGCACAGCGCTTGCGGTTTTGCAGCGCCATCTTCATATAAATCGAGAAGAAACGATGGCTTTCGGGGATAACGAAAATGATGTGGAGCTGCTTCGGCAGGCGGGACTGTCCTATGCGATGAAAACAGGCAATCCGTGCGTTCTTCGACTGGCAGACCGTGCGGCGGATGATGTCATATCCGAACTGAATATGCTGCTGAGCGAATTGGAATAAGACGATTTTGATCAGAACAAAAAAACACCACCCTTGCGGGTGGTGTTTTTGAAGAAAAGGAGAATTAGGATTTTGTCGTGAGCTTAAACAGAACAGCGCCGTGCGTATCGATCGAGCATACAATGCCGGAGGAAACGACAGCATCGGGCTGGTCGCCCCAGAGGTCGTGAACCGTGTATTCACCGGACAGACCGAGCTTGTCCAGCGTGATCTCGCGCTTTGCCGGAAGATTGCCGAGATTGAATACGGCAAGGTAGGTGTTACCCTGCTCATCTTCAGCCTGCCATGCAATCGTGTCGCAGACATTCAGAATTTCGCGGGCGTTCCGGCTGTCCTTCAGCAGTGCCAGCACTTCCGGGTTGGTAATCAGGCCGAGCGTCCATTCATCCAGATCGGTCAGCTCGCAGCCAAGCATAAGCGGCGAACGGAAAATCGACCACAGCGTCAGCATGGTGCGCTGCTCAGGGCGGGTCAGAAGCGTGTTGCGCTCGAAAACGCCGTGCTCGCAGCCGCGAATGGAGATATGGCCGACCGGAAGCATATCGCAATCCGGGAAGCAGCCGTTCGATACGTAAGGACTCCAGTTGCGGCAGCGCATGAACATTTCAGTAATATCTTCCCAGCGGTCCCAGAAATCGTTGGTAATGCGCCACATATTGGCGTATTTGCGCAGGTGGTCCGCCTGTTCCACCATGGCCGGTCCGGGAGAAAGACTCAGCACAATATCGCGGCCGCAATGCTGAATTGCTGCGGCGATCATTTCGATTTCTTCTCTGCCGGAATAGTCGTAATCCTGATTGATACGGCGGTAAACCACGCAGATGTCATCTACCTTGACGAAATCGACGCCCCACGAAGCGTACAGCTCGAACAGAGAGTCGTAATAGGCCTGTGCGCCGACGGCAACGGGATTAAGACCGTACATATCCGAGTTCCAGGCGCAGATAGAAGCCGTGTGAGCAATATCACGCGCATGAACATCGGTACCCTTGATGGGTACGTTCTTTGCAACCGCCTGACGCGGAATGCCGCGCATGATATGAATGCCAAATTTCAGTCCCTTGCTGTGAATGTAGTCAGCAATCGGTTTGAAGCCTTTTCCGTCTGCGGCGGAGGGAAAACGATTTGGGGAGGGCATCAGACGGCCGTATTCGTCCATGCAGAGCTCAGCAAAGGCGTGATAGGCGGTAGAATCTGCGGTCGGCTCCGACCACTGAATATCGCATACAACGTATTCCCAGCCATAGGGCTTCAGATGCTCTGCCATATAATCCGCGTTACGGATGAGGTCCTCTTCCGTAACGGAGGCACCGTAGCAGTCCCAGCTGTTCCAGCCCATCGGCGGATTGACAGCAAACAAGTTCTTGTCCATAATTACCCTTCTTTCATAAATCATGTAAATCTGAAATTGTATGATCAAATCCGACTGGTTTGTCTTGACAAATTGGATTATAGCACTATTATAAAAAGTATCAAATGACTTAAAAAAGCAAAAAATATTTTTCTGCGATAAAATTTATAAAATTTTATTAGATATGTTTGATAAAGTCAGCTTGGAAGGGACGGACCGACATGGTAGTATATCTTTTTAATTTCAACACCTGCCAGGATCTGGCGCTGCTGGAAATCGGCGATCAGCAGTGTTCGCCGCTGTATTCCTTTGGCCCGTATATTCGTAATGAATACATTTTTCATTACGTTGTATCGGGAAAAGGTGTGGTTATGCTTCAGCCCTCCGGCGAAAAAGGACAGAATATTCTCTCCGAAACGATTGAAGTCAAGGCGGGAGAAGGTTTTCTGCTGGAGCCGCATACCGCGCATATGTACCGTGCTGATGAGAACGACCCATGGCATTATATCTGGATCGTATTCACCGGCCTGAGCGTACCGTCGTATCTCCGTGCGTGCGGCCTGACGCGGAATAATCCGGTTTTTTACCCTCAAAGCTATGCGCATGCGGTATCTTCCCGCGTCCGGGAGCCGCTTCGTCAGATACTCGGCCGCCCCGATGCCTCAAAAGCGTTCATTATCGGGCAGCTGCATCTTTTCTTTGACGGACTGATGGAAAATACCGCGGTACAGTCAAAAAACGTTACGACGGATATCAATATCGCCAATGTCTACATTGCGGAGGCGATGCGCTATATCGAATCGCGCTATGCGGATATTCGCTCGCTGGATGAAATTGCCGGTTTCTGCAATGTCACCCGAAGCCATCTGGCAAGGCTGTTTCGCAGCACGCTGCATGTCACATTGCAGGAATATTTGATCAATTATCGAATGGGTAAGGCCAAAGAGCTGCTGGTCAACACCAATCTGCCGATTTATCAGATTGCGCAGCAGGTTGGCTATGAAGGCGCGCTGCAATTCAATAAAGCGTTTAAGAACAGAATGCAGGTGCCGCCCAGAACGTGGCGGCTGCAGAACCGGCTCCGGCTGAGCGGCGACCCTGACAGAAAATAGATATGCAAAATGTACGTACATTTTATTTACAAAAATGAAAACATACGTTATAATAGGAGATGTAATAATGATAATGACAAATCAAGGAGAATGAGGTATGGCACAGCCCAAATATCAGCTGTTACAGCAATGGCTGAGGGACCAAATAAATAGCGGAGAATACACTGCGAATCAACAGATTCCGACGGAACTGGAGCTCGCTGAGCAGTTTGGATACAGCCGGCAGACGATACGGCAGGCGATCAGCGGCCTGGAGCAGGAGGGACTGCTGAAGCGGACGCCGGGGCGCGGCACGTTTGTATGCCGGCAGAATGCCGGCCGGGTGAACCGCAGCGAATCCCGCACCCGCAGAGTCGGTGTGCTGACCACGTATCTGGACGATTATATTTTCCCCGGCATCATTAACGGCATCGAGCGGGTGCTGAGCCGTCATGACTATCTGTTTACGCTGGGACTTACGCACAATAAAACGCTGGACGAGGCGACGGCGTTGCAGAAGCTGCTGGCGGCAGGTGTGGACGGACTGATCATCGAGGGCACCAAAACGGCTCTCCCTACGCCGAACGAAGGTATCCTGCAGAGTTTCCGCGATGCAGGCATCCCCATGGTGTTTATCAACGGCTGCTATGACGGCGCAAACGACAGCTACGTACTGATGGATGATGTACAGTCGGGCGAGCTGCTCACACAGCATCTGATTGACCGGGGACATACGCAGATCGGCGGGATTTTCAAATCCGATGATATTCAGGGCGTAAAACGCTACGAGGGCGTTGTAAAGGGAATGCAGAAGAATGACGGGCATATCAAAGATGACTGCATTCTGTGGTACACGACAGAGGATGTCCGCTATCTGTTCGAGGGCTCTATGGATGAAATGATCCTCAAGCGTCTGGCGGACAGCACAGCGGTGGTATGTTATAATGACGAAATCGCCGCAAAGCTGATCGATGTGCTGCGGCGCGCCGGAAGGCGCGTTCCGGACGATCTGTCGGTTGTCGGCTTCGATAATTCGCCGTTCGCCGGCTCGCAGTTGTACAATCTGACGACTGTGACCTATCCGGCAGCGGATATCGGAGAAACCGCCGCAAATGTATTGATGCGCTGTCTGGAAGATCCGGAGCATAGAGAACATATTAAAATCAAGCCTAATATTGTTGAACGCGGTTCTGTACGCTGCCTGAAATAATACCTTTTTGGATAATATGAATAAAAAAGATGGGAAAATTCAGTGCATTTTCCCGTCTTGCTTTTTGTACGTACAATTGCTACAATAAAAATACAAAAGATACTTACATATCGGTGAGTACAGCAAAAGAAGGTGCGTACAAATGAGCATGACGGAACAATTCAATGTACAGCCTGCGCCGCAGCGCAAGGTGCTGGGCATTGAATTCGGTTCTACACGAATCAAGGCCGTCTTGACCGACGGACATGGTGCGGTCCTTGCAACAGGAAGTCATACATGGGAAAATCAGCTGGTCAACGGCATCTGGACCTATCCGCTGGAGCAGGTATGGAACGGCCTGCAGGCGTGCTATCGCGATATGGCGGACCGGTACCGGATGCGGTACGGCAGTCCGATCACCGTTCTGGATGCAATCGGCTTCAGCGGCATGATGCACGGCTATCTGGCATTTGACCGCGACGGCAATCAGTTGGTTCCATTCCGTACATGGAGAAACACCATTACCGACCGGGCGGCCGACCTGCTGACCAAACAGTTTTCGTTTAATATTCCGCAGCGCTGGAGCATCGCGCACCTGTATCAGGCGATTCTGAACGAGGAAGCGCATGTTTCCTCCATAGATTACCTGACAACGCTGGCAGGATACGTACATTGGCAGCTGACCGGAGAACGCGTTCTTGGCGTCGGCGAGGCGTCTGGCATGTTCCCGATCGACAGCGCCGCGATGACCTACGACGCCGATATGGCGGACCGCTTTGACCGGCTGGTTGCCGGGCATCATTTCAGATGGAAGCTGCTGGACATTCTTCCACAGGTCCTGCCCGCGGGCGTACAGGCCGGCCGGCTGACACCGGAGGGTGCACAGCTGCTGGATCCGACCGGCGAGCTGCAGCCCGGTACGCCGTTCTGTCCGCCGGAAGGCGACGCCGGAACCGGCATGGTCGCGACAAACTCGGTCGCCGAGCGCACCGGCAATGTATCGGCAGGCACCTCCATTTTCGCAATGGTCGTGCTGGAGCGCCCGCTCAGTCAGGTATATCCGGAGATCGACATGGTGACGACGCCGGATGGCAAGCCGGTTGCCATGGTGCACTGCAACAACTGCACCTCGGAGATCAACGCATGGGCAGGCATGCTTCAGGAGTTCGCACACTGCATCGGAAGCGATCTGAGTGATGACAGACTTTATTCGCTGCTATATTCCAAAGCGGCGGAGGGAGAAAAAGACGGCGGCGGCCTTCTGTGCTGCAACTATCTGTCGGGTGAGCCGGTCGTTGACATGGAGGAGGGACGGCCTCTTCTGGTACGCCGTCCGGAAAGCCGCCTGACGCTCGGAAACTTTATGCGCGCACAGTTGTATTCTGCTGTGGCAACCCTTAAAATAGGAATGGAGCTGCTGACCGAAGGAGAATCCGTCAAGCTGGATCGGCTGATGGGCCACGGCGGTTTGTTCAAGACACCGGAGGCGGGGCAGAAAATCATGGCTGCTGCGATAGGTGTTCCTGTATCGGTTATGGAAAACGCCGGCGAGGGAGGCGCGTGGGGTATCGCGCTGCTGGCGGAATATATGCTGAGCGGAGAGGGAATGACACTGGCGCAGTACATGGAACAGAACGTCTTTACGGATATGCCAATCATCGAAAAGGATCCGGCTCCCGCGGACATTGCCGGATTTACCGCTTATATGCACGCATATCAGGGACTTCTGGCTGTTGAGGAAACCGCAATACAGGCGGTATGAAAAACGCAGGGAAAAACAGAAAGGAAGATACCGCATGGCACTGAAGGATTATGAATTTTGGCTGATTGTAGGCTCTCAGCATTTATACGGTGAAGAAACGCTACGTCAGGTAAAGGAACACGCGCAGATCATGACGGAGGGAATGAACCGGTCGGGCAGGCTTCCCTGCTCGCTGGTATTGAAGCCGGTAGCAAAGACTCCGGATGAAATCACGGAGGTAATGCGAGCGGCAAACGCCGACAGCCGCTGCGCGGGCGTGATCGTCTGGATGCACACGTTTTCGCCTTCTAAGATGTGGATCGGCGGACTGTCGGTGCTCCAGAAGCCGTACTGCCACTTCGCAACGCAGTTCAACCGCAACATTCCGAACGAAGGCATCGACATGGATTTCATGAACCTGAACCAGTCGGCGCACGGCGACCGCGAACACGGCTTCATCGCAGCGCGCATGCGTCTGCCGCGCAAGATCGTTGCAGGATACTGGGAAGATGCAGATGTACAGGAAAAAATCGGTGGCTGGATGCGTGCCGCAGTAGGCGCAGCCGTAAGCCGCGAGCTGAAGGTCATGCGCTTTGGCGATAATATGCGTCAGGTCGCGGTGACCGAAGGCGATAAGGTCGAAGTACAGATGAAGCTCGGCTGGCAGGTGAATACCTATGCAGTCGGCGATCTTGTTGAAGTGATGAATCAGGTAAGTGAGCAGGAAATCGACAGCCTGATGAAGGAATATCAGCAGAATTACGAGTTCGCGACCGATGACATGGAAACCGTCCGCTACCAGGCGCGCGAGGAGATCGCCATTCAGAAAATGCTGGATGAGCACGGCTGCGGCGCATATACCAATACCTTTGAGGATCTCTGGGGCATGGAACAGCTTCCCGGCATCGCTTCGCAGGACCTGATGGCAAAGGGTTACGGCTACGGCGGCGAGGGCGACTGGAAGGTATCCGCGCTGACGCACATCATGAAACAGATGAGCGAGGGCGTCCCGGGCGGAACGGCCTTCATGGAGGATTATACCTACGACCTTGAGCCGGGCAAGGAGCTTTCGCTCGGTGCGCATATGCTGGAGGTCTGCCCGTCTGTTGCGGCGGAAAAGCCGCGCATCGAGGTACATCCGCTGGGTATCGGCGGCAAGGCTGCACCAGCACGTCTGGTCTTTGAGGGACATCCGGGCAACGCCATTGTCGTTTCGCTGATCGATATGGGCGGCCGTCTCCGCATGATTGTACAGGATATTGAATGCATCAAGCCGATTTACGAAATGCCCAATCTGCCGGTAGCCCGCGTTATGTGGAAGGGTATGCCGGATCTGAAAACCGGTATCCACGCATGGATCATGGCAGGCGGCGCGCATCATACGGTGCTCTCCTATGCCGTTACCGCTGAGCAGATGGAAGACTGGGCAGAGATCATGGGCATTGAATTTGTTCATATTACGAAGGATACCACCATTTCGGCACTCAAGCAGCAGCTGCTCGTGTCCGATCTGGCATGGAAGCTGAAATAAGGAGGGGAGAGACGCTATGCTGGAACAGCTCAAGCAAGAGGTGCTGGAAGCCAATCTCCTGCTCCCAAAGCACAAGCTCATCACATTTACCTGGGGTAATGTATCCGGTATCGACCGGGAAAAGGGCCTGATCGTTATCAAGCCGTCGGGTGTGGAATATGAGGACATGACGGCGGATGATATGGTCGTGGTTGATCTGAACGGAACGGTTGTCGAAGGTTCGCTTCGCCCGTCCTCGGATACCCCGACGCACATCGAACTGTATCGCTCCTTCCCAGATATCGGCGGCGTCGTACATACGCATTCCCGCTGGGCAACGACCTTTGCGCAGGCCGGCATGCCGATTCCGGCGCTCGGCACGACGCATGGCGACTATTTCTACGGTGCGGTTCCCTGCACGCGCGCAATGACGCCGGCAGAGATCGCGGGCGAGTACGAGAAGGAGACCGGCAAGGTGATTGTCGAGACCTTCCGCGATAAAAACCCGAATCAGGTCCCGGCGGTCATCGTTCACAGCCATGGCCCGTTCACCTGGGGCGCGACGCCGAAAAAGGCGGTAGAAAACGCCGTTGTGCTGGAGGAATGTGCGCTGATGGCATGGCAGGACCTGCTGGTTTCCAACAATACCGTGCAGCCGATGCAGCAGGAGCTGCTGGACAAGCATTATCTGCGCAAGCACGGCAAAAACGCTTATTACGGTCAGAAGGCCTGAAAATAAAAACGCCGTCGCCTGCTGGACGGCAGCGCATAAGGAGGGCGGAATAAGCAGCAGAGAAGTAGAGTAGAAGAGATAACAGGACAAAAACAGAGAAAGAGGTATGAAAAATGAGAAAAATGTGGAAAAGAGCTCTGGCAGGCGTGCTGACAGCCAGCATGGCACTTTCGCTGGCGGCATGCGGCGGTTCGTCTTCTAACGGCGGCAGCAGCGCAGACGGCAGCACGACGCTTGAGGTCTGGTCGTCTAACCTGTCGGATTCGCAGCGCGAAAACGTAAAGAAGCTGGTAGCACAGTATGAGGAGCAGACCGGCGTCAAGGTCAACTATACCGAGTTCTCCTATGACATGCTGCATGACAAGATCCTCTCCGCGGCTGCGGGCGGCAATACGCCGGACGTTGCGTGGGGCCTGCCCGAGTGGACCGGCGAATTCCACAGCATGGGCATTCTGGAGGACCTGTCCGACCGCTACGCAAACTGGGACGACGCTTCCGTACTGAGCGACGCGGTCATGAAGGGTATGTCCATCGGCGATGAGATCATCGGTGTGCCGTACGAAATGACGGTTCGCGCTTATCTGTGCCACGAGAATATCATGAAAAAGGGCGGCGCGTCCGTACCGGCTACCTGGGATGATGTGCTTTCCATGACGGATTTCAAGGATAAGACCGGCACCTATCCGTATGCGCTGGCCTGCACGGGCGTGCGTGCTCCGCAGGAAATGATCGTTTATCTGGCGCAGAAGGGCCTTGAGATCTGCTCGCTGCAGGATGACGGCATGTACAAGAATACCTGGAAGGACAATGCAGACCAGCTGGCCGCAGCGGCAGACGTGTTCCAGTTCTATAAGGACTGCATCGACAGCGGCGTTGTCGATCCGAACTCCAAGAGCTTCGGCTATGAAGAGACCGACGACAACTTCGTCAACGGCTTCTCCGCTAGCTACGTAACCGGCAACTGGCTCCAGGAAAAAGAGGACGCCAATCCGGAAGTGATGTCCGATGTTACCGTAGAGCCGATTCCGGTACCGGAAGGCGGCACGCCGGCAACCTACATGGAGCTGAAGCCGCTGTTCCTGTTCAACACCAGCAAGAACAACGACGCAGCATTCGACTTTGCGACCTACGTATGCGGCAAGGAATGGCAGCAGGGCGTTTACTCCAGCGCATCTCCGCGTTCCGATGTAACCGTTCCGGGCAAGTGGACCGAGGACTTCCAGGCTCTGTCCGATAACGGCGTTGCATTCCCGCCGGTAACGCTGGGCAGCATTTCTCAGGCTATGATCGATTCCATCGCTAAGGTTCTTCAGGAGGGCATGACGCCGCAGGCAGCAGCAGAGTGGCTGGCCGATGCAGTCAACACTTCTCTGAAAGAGTCCGGCGAGCTGAGCGCTTCGTAAAAAGAAAATGGTGCATACCGGAGCGGAAGCCGTTCCGGTATGCATACTCTTAATCCTGGAGAAAGGTGGAGAAATATGCCGGAAAAGAAGAAAAAATACTTAACACGCGACCAAAGAGACAACCGGACAGCCTGGATCATGCTGGCGCCCGCTCTGCTGTTTCTGGCGGTAATGATTGCCTATCCGTTGGGCAAGGTAATCCATGATGCGTTTTCTCAGGTAAACCTGATAAAGCCCAATGTTTCCGGATTTGCAGGTCTGGATAACTTCAAGACAATTCTCAATGATGAACACTTCTGGAATGATGCGAAAAACACCGTAATCTGGACAGTGTGCTCGGTAGCCGGTGAGTATATCGTCGGCATGCTGGCAGCTGTTCTACTGAATCAGAAATTCAAGGGTCGCGCAATTTTCCGAACCTGCGTCTTTATTCCCTGGCTGGTTCCGATCATCGTTGCAGGCATGACATGGGACTGGATGCTCAATACAGATTTCGGCATTGTAAACTACCTGTTGACTCATCTGCATATCGTCCAGGCTCCGATAAACTTCCTCGGTGACGCCAGATTTGCTATGGCGACAGTCATTTTCGTAAATATCTGGCGCAGCTTCCCGTACTACACGATTTCTTTCCTGGCTGCGATGCAGTCGATTCCCGGCGACCTGTCGGAGGCAGCGGCGATCGACGGCGCGGGCATGTTCACCCGCTTCTTCCGCATTACGCTGCCGCAGCTGAAGTCGGTATCGCTGGTTATCGTATTCATCCATGTCATCTGGACCGCGATCAACTTCGACTTTATCTGGGTCATGACAGAGGGCGGTCCGAACTACGCTACCGAAACGCTGCCGATCATGATCTATCGCTATTCGATGAAAAAGTTCAATGTCGGCGCAGCGTCCGCGCTGTCTACTATGATGTTTACGGTCATGACGATCCTGTTCGTATTCTATTACCGCAAACGAGAAAAAATCAACAGCCAGGCAGGCTGAGAAAGGGGCGGAAAAAATGGGCAGTAAAAAAACAAGGGCGGCTGTTTCCGCCGTTACCTACATTCTGATCAGCATTCTGGCGGTCATCTGTGTTTTCCCATTCTTCTGGATGCTGATTTCTGCATTGAAACCGAAGGATGAGATCCGTTCGGCAGTTCCTTCGCTGCTGATCGACAATCCAACGATCGATAACTTCCGTCGCGTGCTGGTCGATAACGGCTTTCTTACCTATATTAAGAACAGCTTTGTCGTTTCTCTCGCCGCAACGCTCATCTCCATGATCATTGCGGTGCTGGCCGGCTATGCGCTGAGCCGTTACTACCGCAAGCGTATCGTGAAGGCTTCGAACTTCATGATGATGCTGTCGCAGATGATACCGGGCGTTCTTCTTCTGGTACCTCTGTATATGATCATGCAGCAGATGCATATGCTGGAGACGCACATTTCTCTGGTGCTGGCATACACCACGTTCGTCATTCCGCTCTGCACCTTTATGATGAGCAGCTTTTTTGACACGGTACCGATCGACCTGGAGGAAGCCGCCGAGATTGACGGCTGCTCCAAAGCAAAGACGCTGATCCGCGTCATTCTTCCGGTTTCGATTCCCAGTCTGATTTCGACCGGTCTGTATGCGTTCATCAATGCGTGGAACGAGTTCATGTTCGGCTACGTTCTGATTTCGTCCGATAAGCTGCGCACGCTGACACCGGCAATCATGCTTTTCAAGGGCGCGAACCTGGTAGACTGGGGCGGCCTGATGGCGGCATCCGTCATTTCGGTCCTGCCGGTTACGATCATTTTCCTGTTCCTTCAGAAATACTTCCTTGCCGGTCTGATGAGCGGTTCGGTCAAGGGCTGATGGAGGTTTGCCATGAAGCGTATCGCAATCAACGAAAACGGTATCCATATGGTCTTTGAGGTGCGCCGCGATAAGGTCCGGCTGGTGCATTTCTCCGCCCTTCCGCTGGACGAGAACACACTCGTCCGGCAGGGAGAAAAGGACCTGTATTTCCCCTCCGAGATACAGGTGACCGGACGCAATCGCCCCAGCAACTGGCATGGTGCGAAAATCGTAGAGACCTCGCCCGGATATGAAATGAAGTATCTGGATTTCCGCGACAGCCGGAATGACACCGGCCGCAAGCTGGAATGGGAGACCGTTCACGAGGAAACCGGACTGCATCTGACCATGCATTATCAGTTTTATGACGGCATTCCGGTCGTCCGCAGCTGGACCGAGGTAACCAACTGCGGGACTGAAGCGCAGGGGCTGGAAGCGCTCTCCTCGTTCTGTCTGATGGGACTCGGCAAAGAGGGCCTGATTCGACCGGATCGCAAGCTGCGCCTCAGCGTTCCGCACCACTCGTGGAAACGGGAAATGCACTGGAACAGATACAGCTTTTCCGATCTGGGCTTGACCTTCACGGCCGGTTCCGATCCGGAAGTCGAATCGACGCAGGTCTTTTCGGTGAGCAATACGGGCAACTGGTCTACCAAGGAGTATCTTCCGATGGCGTATCTCGAGGATACGGAAGCCGGCATATCGCTTTACTGGCAGATCGAACATAACGGTTCGTGGCACTGGGAGATCAGTGACTACGAAGGGCAGTATTATCTGGAGCTTGGCGGTCCGGATGAGCTGCATAACCACTGGTGGAAGCAGCTGATGCCGGGCGAGACCTTTGTTTCGGTTCCTGCCTGCATCGGTGTAGAAACCGCAGGCATGGATCGCGCTATGGCTGCACTGACCGAATACCGACGGCGGATACGCCGCCCGAATCGTGACAATGAGCAGCTCTCGGTCATTTTCAATGACTATATGAACTGCCTGTCCGGTGACCCCACGACGCAGAAGGAACTGGAAATGATTCCGAAGGCGCGGGAAGCAGGATGCGAATACTTTGTCGTAGACTGCGGATGGTATGCGGACGGCGCATGGTGGGACGGCGTCGGTGAGTGGCGCCCCTCGGAAAAGCGCTTCCCGGGCGGCTTCAAAGAGGTCATGGACGCCATACGCGACGCGGGCATGATCCCGGGCGCATGGCTGGAGCTGGAAGTCATGGGCGTCAACTGTCCGCTGGCAAAGCAGCTTCCGGACAGCTGGTTCTTCATGCGGCACGGCAGGCGTGTGTGCGATAAGGGGCGCTATCAGCTCGATTTCCGCAATGCGGAGGTTCGGGACTATGCCGAGCGGGTGATCGACCGCATGGTCAATGAATACGGCGTCGGCTATATCAAGATGGATTACAACATCGAGCCGGGCACCGGTACCGATCAGCAGGCCGACAGCACGGGTCAGGGTCTGCTGGAGCATAACCGGGCGTATCTGGCATGGATCGATCATATTTTTGAAAAATACCCGGAGCTCGTCATAGAAAACTGCTCAAGCGGCGGCATGCGGACGGACTATGCGATGCTGGCACGGCACAGCCTTCAGTCCACAAGCGACCAGACCGATTACCGGCAGTACGCGACTCTGGCCGCCAATGCACCGGCGGCGGTCACCCCGGAGCAGGCTGCGGTGTGGTCCTATCCGCTGACCGACGGTGATGAAGAAGAAACGATTTTCAACATGGTCAACGCAATGCTGCTTCGCATTCACCAAAGTGGCCATCTGGTCAATCTCAGCCCGGCTCGGTTCGCGCTGGTGAAGGAAGGCATTGCATGCTACAAGAGCATCCGGCAGGATATTCGGCGGGCGGTTCCGTTCTGGCCGCTGGGTCTGTCCTCGTACGGGGATTCGTGGGTATCTCTCGGACTGAAAGCCGGAAACAAAAACTACATTGCGGTATGGCGCAGCGACAGCGGAAACGATACCTGTCTGCTTCCCATTTCGCATCTGCGCGGAAAAGACGCAAGCGTAAAGTGCCTCTATCCGCAGAATGCCGCGTGCCGCTGCGCATGGCACAAGGAAAGCGGCGAACTTGCGGTCGAGCTGCCGGTGAATATCTCGGCACGACTGTTTGAAGTAAGTGCAAACGAATAAGGAGGAATCAAGGAATGGCAAAGATTTCTTTACAGAATATTAGAAAGGTATATCCCGGCGGCGTTGAAGTAGTGCCGAAACTTAATCTTGAAATCGCGGACAAGGAATTTGTCGTGCTGGTCGGCCCTTCCGGCTGCGGTAAATCGACTACGCTGCGTATGATTGCAGGTCTTGAGGAGATCACGGACGGTGATATGTATATCGGCGAGCGCCGCGTCAATGACGTTGCGCCGAAGGACCGCAATATTGCGATGGTTTTCCAGAGCTACGCGCTGTATCCGCATATGACGGTTTACAAGAATATGGCGTTCGGACTGTCGCTTCAGAAGATGCCGAAGGACGAAATCGACCGGAAGGTTCATGAAGTAGCTAAAATTCTGGATCTGGAGCATCTGCTGAACCGCAAGCCTAAGGCGTTGTCCGGCGGCCAGCGTCAGCGTGTCGCACTGGGACGCGCTATGGTGCGCGACCCTGATGTATTCCTGCTGGACGAGCCGCTGTCCAACCTGGATGCCAAGCTGCGTACCTCGATGCGCGCGGAGATTGCCCGCCTGCATAAAAGACTGGGCACGACCTTTGTCTACGTAACGCACGACCAGACCGAGGCGATGACGATGGGCGACCGTATCGTTGTTATGAAGAGCGGTATCATTCAGCAGGCCGATACGCCGACAAACCTCTACAACAAGCCCTGCAATATGTTTGTAGCCGGCTTTATCGGTTCTCCGCAGATGAACTTCATCGACTGCACGATCGAAAAGGGAAAAGAAGGCTACGGCGTCAATTTTGCCGGCAAACTCATCCCTCTGCCGCAGGGCAAGTTCCCGGACAAGCTGATGGCGGAATACGCCGGAAAGACGGTGGTTCTCGGCGTCCGTCCGGAGGACTTCCATACGGAAAGCGCATTCCTGGAAATGAGCGAGGACAGCACGGTAGAGGCCGAAGTTGAAATCGCAGAAATGATGGGTGCGGAAATTTATATCCATGCTGTATGCGGCGGTCAGAAACTTATCGTGCGCGCACCGTCCCGCGTGCAGGCGGAAAGCGGCGACCATATTTCGCTTGCTATCGATAAGAACAAAATTCATCTGTTTGACAAAGAAACCGAACAGGCAATCAATATTAAATAATTTATTTCTATTAAGCCACCTCTCTCTTCTAATATGGAAAACTCCGTATGGCTGAATATACGCCATATGGAGTTTTCTCGCTCATATGAGCACACAACACATCGCATTTGATGCAAGATTTTGCATTCATCTTAGGATGTTTATATGTCAGTAACATATCTGTTTCTCAAAGAACTCCACAATCCCCGCTTTCAGCACTCTCCACTCCCGGCCGACCTTTACGGCCGGGAGTTCTTCGTTGGCGATCATCTTGCGGACCTGCTGGCGCGTTGTTTTGAGCAGGGCAGCCGTCTCTTTGACGGTTAGGATTTCATCGTTCGACATGGTAAAACCTCCTTGACATGGGTGAAAGCACATTTCACTTTAATTCATGTATACTTATTCTAATGTTGGCGATTGAACGTCAAATCATGCTGTTTAAGCAGGCTCAAACACCCTGCAGCAGGCCGTTAGAACGAAAATTATAAATGATGATAAAAGAGAAAATTTGCCTGCATGCACTGATGAGAAATAGATTTATGACTGGAATGAAATACATCCTGTCTCCATCTCCTCAAACTTCCCCAACAATTTAATAAGGTCAGATTTTTTAATCCTGCAATCTTTCTGGACGGCTGCGAGCGAAACGCAGCCGTTCGCTTTTTTCGCGATACGGCGCAGCTTCTTTTTCGTCTTTTCGCGGTACTTGGAGGCATTGATACGGTCCAGCAGCTCGGGAAGCGAAACCGGG
>OODC01000070.1_pt1 | contig 75969 bp, 69 predicted proteins | sample 1671711 | NCBI WGS metagenome assembly OODC01 (sample SAMN06348184, study PRJEB24527) | human gut metagenome | reverse complement strand
ATGTATAATTTTAACCTGCTAAATTATTGCACTTTTCCGAGGAATATTATATACTATAAACATACTACCGCATGTATGTAAGTTATCCAACACTTTTCCTATAATATGAAAAGGCACTGCGGCAGAAATGCAAGGAGGAAAACCAAAATGGCACTTACCAATTCCTATCTGAAGAGCGTTTACGAGACTGTCGAAAAACGCAACCCGAACGAGCCTGAGTTTCAGCAGGCAGTTTATGAAGTCCTCGAGAGCCTGGAGCCGGTCGTAGAAGCTCGCCCCGAGCTGGAGAAGAACGGCATCATGGAGCGCATCGTAGAGCCGGAGCGCATGTTCATGTTCCGTGTTCCGTGGGTTGACGATGAGGGCAAGGTTCGCGTAAACCGCGGCTTCCGCGTTCAGTTCAACTCCGCGATCGGCCCCTACAAGGGCGGCCTGCGTCTGCATCCCTCTGTTAACGCTTCTGTTATCAAGTTCCTCGGCTTCGAGCAGTGCTTCAAGAACAGCCTGACCACCCTCCCGATGGGCGGCGGCAAGGGCGGCTCCGACTTCGACCCGAAGGGCAAGTCCGATGCTGAGATCATGCGTTTCTGCCAGTCCTTCATGACCGAGCTGTGCAAGCACATCGGTCAGTTCACCGACGTTCCGGCTGGTGACATCGGTGTAGGCGGCCGTGAGATCGGCTTTATGTTCGGCCAGTACAAGCGCCTGCGCAACGAGTACACCGGCGTTCTGACCGGCAAGGGCCTGTCCTACGGCGGTTCTCTGGCTCGTACCGAGGCTACCGGCTACGGCCTGTGCTACTACATGAAGGAAATGCTCGCATACAAGGGTACTTCCTTCGAGGGCAAGACTGTCGCAATCTCCGGCTCCGGCAACGTTGCGATCTACGCCTGCCAGAAGGCTACCCAGCTGGGTGCTAAGGTCGTTACCATGTCCGATTCCAACGGCTTCATCTACGATCCGAACGGCATCAACCTCGATGTTGTCAAGGACATCAAGGAAGTAAAGCGCGGCCGCATCAAGGAGTACGCTGAGCGCGTACCGGGCAGCGTTTACACCGAGGGTCAGCGTCCGTGGGGCACTAAGTGCGACATCGCTCTGCCGTGCGCAACCCAGAACGAGCTGAACGAGGAGAACGCGAAGGCTCTGATCGCCAACGGCTGCAAGTTCGTAGCTGAGGGCGCCAACATGCCGTCTACTCCGGAGGCTGTTGCAGCATTCCAGGCAGCCGGCGTATTCTTCGGCCCGGCAAAGGCTGCTAACGCAGGCGGCGTAGCTACCTCCGGTCTGGAAATGAGCCAGAACTCCCTGCGTCTGAGCTGGACCTTCGAGGAGGTTGACCAGCGTCTGCACGACATCATGGTCAACATCTTCCACACCTGCATCACCGCAGCTGAGAAGTACGGCCACAAGGACAACCTGGTTATGGGCGCTAACATCGGCGGCTTCGAGAAGATCGCTGACGCTATGCTCGCACAGGGCGTTTGCTAAGACTTTCGTCTTCGATTTGAAGGGTCAAGGCCCTTCGGATCAAGGGCTATTGCACAGAGACCCTCCGAGAACTTTCCGGTTCTCGGGGGGGCTCTGTGTTTGTAAAAAGTCAGGCGGATGTCCTGACTTTTTTGTCGCGCCTTTGCCGTTCCATTGAATGTCGCTGCGCTCTGGTTTTGCATTACAGCTGATTTTGTGAATATTCTGTGAAGTCGGTTGACATTGAGAATGAGTGATGTATAATATATTAGCAGACTAACAGTAAGGAGGCTAACAATGCATCGCTGTGACCATAACGAATGCTGCGGCCACTCGAATGACCGCATCGGAGCAGAAATCGGTATGCTGCACAACCTGCTTCGGCGTCAGATGGCGTGCATGACAGAAAAAAGTGCCAATTCGGCCAATGTGACCGGCATGCAGGCGATGATCGTGCATCATCTGATCCTGCGTGAGAAGGAAGGCGATCTGTTTCAGAAGGATATCGAGAGCGCGTTCCAGATGCGCCGCTCGACCGCCACGGGAATTCTGCAGCTCATGGAGCAGCACGGTATCCTGCGCCGCGAGCCGGTCGCGCATGACGGACGGCTCAAGCGTCTGGTGCTGACCGACCGTGCGCGCGCGATGGACGAACGGATCACCGAGCGCATGGAGCAGATGGAGCAGATGCTGCGCCGGGGAATCACAGAGGGGGAGCTGAACAACTGGTTTGCCGTCAGCGAGAAAATTCGCTCCAATCTGGAGCAATACCAAGGAAATTTGTGCAGGGAGGGACAGAAAAATGGTAAAACAGCTGCTGAAAAGCGTGCGTGAGTTCAAAAAGGATGCGCTTCTCACGCCGTTTTTCGTTGTGCTCGAGGTCGTCATGGAGGTGCTCATTCCGTTTGTCATGGCGGAGCTCATCGACAAGGGCATCGACGCACAGAACATGAGCGCCATCGGGAAATACGGCTTTATCCTCGTGGCGTGTGCGATGCTCGCGCTCGTATTCGGCGCGGCGGCCGGCACCTATGCTGCGCGCGCTTCGACCGGCTTTGCGCGCAATCTCAGACACGATATGTACTATGCGGTGCAGGACTTTTCGTTCTCCAACATCGATAAGTTCTCCACCGGCTCTATCGTTACCCGTCTGACGACGGATGTCACGAACGTGCAGAACGCATTTCAGATGTGCACGCGCATCGCAGTGCGATGCCCGGTCATGCTGATCTTTGCTTTCGTCATGGCCGCAAAGATCAACAGAAATATGGCGCTCATCTTTGTTGCCGTGCTGCCGGTTCTTGCGATCGGTCTGGGCATTCTTATGAAGATGGTCGGCCCGGTATTCGAGCGTGTGTTCAAGATTTATGACCGTCTGAACACGGTCGTACAGGAAAATGTGCACGGTATCCGCGTGGTCAAGGCATATGTCCGCGAGGATCACGAGGCCGAGAAGTTCGAGAACGTCTCTGAACTGCTGTACCGCACGTTCTCCAAGGCGCAGAAGACCCTCGCGTGCAATATGCCGCTCATGCAGTTCTGCATGTATGCGTGCATGCTGCTCGTCTCGTGGTTCGGCGCGCGTCTGATCGTGAGCGGTTCGATGACGACCGGCGAGCTGACCAGCATGTTCTCCTATATCATGCAGATCCTGACTAGTCTGATGATGGTCGCGATGGTTTTCGTCATGATCACGATGGCGAAGGCGAGCGCAGAACGAGTTGCGGAGCTCCTGAGCGAAAAGCCTGATCTGCACAACCCAGCGCAGCCGGTCTGCGAGGTAAAGGACGGCTCGATCGACTTTGATGCGGTCGATTTCAGCTATAAGGGCGACGAGCACAAGCTCGCGCTTCGAGATGTAAATCTGCACATCTATTCCGGTCAGACCATCGGTATTCTCGGCGGCACCGGCTCGGCAAAGTCTACGCTGGTGCAGCTCATTCCGCGCCTGTACGATGTAACGCGCGGCTCGGTCAAGGTCGGCGGTGTAGATGTCCGCGACTACGACATCGAGACACTGCGCGACGAGGTCGCAATGGTCCTCCAGAAGAACGTCCTTTTCTCGGGCACCATCAAGGAAAATCTGCGCTGGGGTAATGAAAACGCCTCGGACGACGAGCTTGTGCGTGTATGCAGGCTCGCACAGGCGGACGAATTCATCCAGCAGATGCCGGATAAATACGACACACACATCGAGCAGGGCGGCAGCAATGTTTCGGGCGGACAGAAGCAGCGTCTGTGCATCGCGCGCGCACTGCTGAAAAAGCCGAAGATCCTTATCCTCGATGACTCGACGAGCGCGGTCGATACCAAGACCGATGCGCTTATCCGAAGGGCATTCGCAGAGGAAATCCCGAACACCACCAAGATCATCATCGCGCAGCGTGTTTCCTCCGTGCAGGAGGCCGACCAGATCGTTATCCTTGACGGCGGCGCGGTGCAGGCGATCGGCACGCACGACGAGCTGCTCGCAGATAATCGAATTTATCAGGAAATCTACAACCAGCAGAACAGAAAGGGCGGTGAGGAATAATGGCAGGACCTCAGATGCGCGGTCCCGGCGGCCGCAGACCGATGGGCGGAAAGCGCAGCAAGAATCCGAAAAAAACGCTGAACCGTCTGATGAAATATATCGGCAGGGACTACGGCATTCAGTTTGGCGTGGTTCTGATCTGCATTGCGCTGTCGGCCGTCGCGAACGTTGCCGGTTCGATGTTCCTCAAGAGCCTGATCGACGATTATGTCGCGCCGCTGCTCCTGCAGGCGTCTCCCGTGTTCACGCAGCTTATCCACGCGCTGATGGGCATGGCGGTCATCTATTTCATCGGCATCGGCACGACCTTCCTTTATAACTGGCTGATGGTCGGTATTTCGCAGGGCGTACTCAAGCGCGTCCGCGACGATATGTTCGAGCACATGCAGACGCTGCCGATCCGTTATTTTGATACGCATACGCATGGCGACCTCATGAGCCACTTCACGAACGATACCGATACGCTCCAGCAGATGCTCAGTCAGTCGGTGCCGCAGATGTTCTCGTCCGCCATGACCATTATTTCCGTATTTATCGGCATGCTCGTCACGAACGTCTGGCTGACTCTGTTCGTGCTGCTCGGCATCGCGGTCATGCTCGTCGTGGTCAGGAGCATCGGCGGCAGGTCCGCGCGTTTCTTCCTTGCACAGCAGACCTCTCTCGGCAAGGTCAACGGTTATATCGAGGAAATGATAAACGGTCAGAAGGTCATCAAGGTGTTCTGCCACGAGGACAAGTGCAGGGAGCAGTTCGACACGCTGAACGATGAGCTGCGTCGGGCGGCCTGCAATGCAAACACCTTTGCGAACATCCTGATGCCGATCATGGGCAATATCGGCAATCTGCTGTACGTTCTGGTCGCGGTAGTCGGCGGCGCACTCGCGCTGTCCGGTGTTGTCGGCGACAGCATCACCATCGGCGTGATCGCGTCCTTCCTCCAGCTGACCAAATCGTTTACCATGCCGGTGACACAGATTTCGCAGCAGTTCAACTCGATCATCATGGCGCTCGCAGGCGCGGAGCGTATCTTTGAGCTGATGGACGAGGAACCGGAGGTCGACAACGGCTATGTAACGCTCGTCAATGCACGCTACGACCACGAGGGCAGCCTCGTCGAGACGACGGATAAAACCGGTATCTGGGCGTGGAAGCATCCGCATGAGGATGGTACGACAACCTACACGCAGCTGCGCGGCGATGTGCGCTTTTACGATGTGGACTTCGGCTATAACCCGGATAAGATCGTTCTGCACGATGTGACGCTGTACGCCGAGCCGGGGCAGAAGGTAGCCTTTGTCGGCGCGACCGGCGCGGGCAAGACCACGATCACCAACCTCATCAACCGCTTCTATGACATAGCAGACGGTAAAATCCGCTATGACGGCATCAATATCAACAAGATCAAAAAGTCCGATCTCCGTCGTTCGCTGGGCATCGTGCTTCAGGACACCAATCTGTTTACCGGCACGATCCGGGACAACATCCGATACGGCAATCTTGATGCGACGGATGAGGAGATCGTCGCAGCGGCGCAGCTTGCCGGTGCGGACGATTTCATCCGCCGCCTGCCGGACGGCTATGATACACTCATCGGCGGCGACGGCGGCAGCCTGTCCCAGGGCCAGCGCCAGCTGCTCTCGATCGCCCGTGCTGCGGTCGCAGATCCTCCGGTCATGATCCTCGACGAGGCGACCAGCTCGATCGACACCCGTACCGAGGCGATCGTTCAGGCCGGTATGGATGGTCTGATGCACGGCAGAACGGTGTTCGTTATCGCGCATCGCCTGTCCACCGTGCAGAACGCAGATGTTATCATGGTGCTCGAGCTCGGCCATATCATCGAGCGCGGCAATCATGAGCAGCTTATCGCAGAGCACGGCAAATACTATCAGCTTTATACCGGTGCGTTTGAACTGGAATAACGTAAAACACCCTCCGAACATCTTTTTAGATGACGGAGGGTGTCTTTTTACAGCGACACACAGAGCAGCCGCACGAATGCGCAGAGCGCAAGCCCGAAGCAGGTCGGGAGCGCGATGGCGGCAAGCGTATATCGCACCGAGCGGGTCTCCCTGAAAACTGTAAGGCAGGTCGTCGAGCACGGCCAGTGGCAGATGGTGAACAGGAGCGTGCAAAGTGCGGTGCAGCCGGTCCAGCCGTTTGCAAGCAGAAGGGCGCGAAAAGAGAGCAGGTCGGAGACATCGGCAAGTGTGCCTCCGGAGAGATAACCGAGGACGATGAGCGGCATGACGAGCTCGTTTGCCGGGAAGCCGAGCAGAAAGGCCGCCAGAATGACTCCGTCCAGACCGAAGAAGCGCCCAAACGGATCGAGAAAGGCGGTCATGCTGCCGTACAGGGAGCTGCCGCTGACCGTGATGTTTGCGAGCAGCCAGATGAGCGCACCGGCAGGCGCCGCAACAATCATCGCGCGGCCGAGCACGAACACCGTGCGGTCGAGCACGCTGCGCACGATCACCCTGCCCGGCTGCGGCGCGCGGTAGGGCGGAAGCTCCAGCACGAACGAGGAGGGCAGACCGCGCAGAAAGAAGGCTGAGAGCAGCCGGGAGGCTGCAAGCGTAAGCAGGACGCTCCCGGCGATCACGCCGGTCAGCAGCAGTGCGCCGCCGGCGGATCCGGCATCGAAGAATACTGCGCACAGGAAAATCAGCAGGGGAAAGCGCCCGTTGCACGGTGCAAAGCTGTTGGTGAGGATGGCGATCAGACGCTCACGGGGTGAGTCGATAATGCGGCAGCCGGTTACGCCGCAGGCGTTGCAGCCGAACCCCATGCACATGCTTGCGTGTGTTTTGTGCGCAAAAATATAGATAGAGACCGGTCTCGCAATCTGATTTTGTCGAGAAAACTCGAACAGCACGGGATAAGTATCGAAAAATACGTTTTTGGGAACAAATTAAACGAGAGATACCGGGAGCGTAAAACAAAACACCGCATAATACAGCCTGAATGCTGTTGCTGCGGTGTTTTCAGCCTGCGGCAGAAGATCAGAACTCTACATGCGTTTCAGACGGGCTGCTCCAGTATTTCTGCCATTTGCTCCTGACGCCAGCGCCGGCCTGACGGGAAATAGAAATCTGCCGTCCGTCGAGCAGATACAGGCAGTTTTTTTCAAGACAGCGCACATATCGCAGATTGACGACCGAGGAAACGCTGCACTGTACGAACTGTTCGTGCGCGAGCAGGGTGGCAACCTCGGTTTTGAAGGAACTGCGGATCGTCGGTGTCTGGAGCACGCTGCCGTCCGCAAGCGTGTAGAGAATGGTACGGCTGTTCAGCTCGGCCGAGATGAGTTCATCAAACGATACCATGCGGACAGACGAGCCGACATGAATGGCGAACATACGCGCCTGCGGCCTGCGCGGAGAAAGATGAGTATTATCCAGAATTTCGAACAGCTTTTTGCGGTCGATCGGCTTCAGAAGATAGGAATAGGCATGCACATCGTAGGCGGACAGCGCGAAATCCGGACATGCCGAGAGATATACGATGCGTCCGTTGTCGCCGCGTGCGCGCAGCTCGAGGCCGGTCTGAATGCCGTCGGGCTCCGGCATCACGACGTCCAGGATGAACAGATCGAAGCAAAAATCCTTGTGTTTGTCCAGAAAAGAGAGCAGAGCAGTACCGCTGCTGAAGCAATGCAGGCGGCAGAGACGGTCGGGGTGCTGCCGTTCGTATTCCTGAATAGCGAGCTGTGCGAGTTGAAGGGATAGGCTGTTATCATCACACAGGGCAATTTGCAGACTGGTCATACTTATCATACTTCCTTACTTGTGCTGTTTCCGGCTCAGAGAGTCTCTATTTATAGTATAGCATATTTTTGACAGAGTAGTGTCATTTTTTTCTGCTCCTGTGTCCAGTTTACAGAAAACATGGGGTTTCGACAGCTGAGGGGGTACACTCGCGGCGTGTTCCATGTCATATTTGCCGGGATTTCCGCTATGATGTGGTGAGGGAGGAATGACTGTGACGCAGAAGGAACGAAAACTGCTGCTTGAAGCGCTCGAGTGCATTATCCTTGAGCGGTACAGGGAGGAAATATGACGGCGGAGGCAGGCTGCCGCGCGGCGCTGTATCTTCGTCTCAGCCGCGATGATACCGGCCGTGCCGGAGAGAGCGAGAGCATCGCTAATCAGCGCAGGCTGCTGCACGACTACGCCCTGAGGCAGGGCTGGCCGGTCGTGGCGGAATATGCAGATGACGGTGTTTCCGGGACGACCTTCGACAGACCGCAGTTCCAGAAAATGCTGTGCGAAATCCCGCAGCGCGGCATCAATCTCATTCTCATCAAGGATCTGTCTCGTCTGGGGCGGGATTATCTGGAAACCGGACGCTATCTGGAACGCTATTTCCCGGAGCACGGTGTGCGCGTCGTTGCGGTGGGAGACGCGGTCGACACGGCGCACGAGGATATTTTCCTTCCGATGCGCAACTACATCAATGAGCTGTATGCCCGGGACACGAGCGGGAAAATCCGAGCAGCCTTACAGACGAAAATGAAGGACGGCCGCTTCATCGGTCATTATGCACCTTACGGCTACCGCCGCGACCCGCAGGAGCGCGGCAGGCTTGTGTCGGACCAAGCGGCAGCAGCAGTGGTGCGTCAGCTGTTTGCAGGGGCGGCCGGAGGCGCTGCCCCGTCGGTGCTTGCGGCGCGGCTGAATGCTCAGGGAGAAGCGCCGCCCTCGGTCTATCGCGGCAGTGCGCCGCGCGGCGAATGGACGGCCGGAACGGTGCGGCGTATCCTGCAAAACGAGGTGTACCTCGGCACGCTCATTCAGGGAAAAACACGAAAACCGTCCTTCAAATCGGGAAAAGTCCGTCGGACAGCACCGGAGGAGCAGTTTGTCGTACCGCATTGCCACGAGGCACTCGTTTCGCAGACGGTTTTCGAGCAGGTGCAGCAGCAGAGCCGGTCGCGGCGCATTTCGCGCTCCGGTGGCTTCGTCAACGTGTTTACAGGCATCGCGTTCTGCGCGGACTGCGGACGGGCAATGAGCACGGTCGGCACGAGGCGGAAGGGAAGCCGCGCCGATCTTGCCTGCGGCGGCTACAAACAGCACGGACGCCGCGCTTGCACTCGGCACGGAATGAATTATGAAGCGCTCGAAGCGGCGGTTCTGGATGTGCTGCACAGGCATCTTGCGTTGACGGAACGCGAGAAAGCCGAGCTCCGCGAGCGGCTGATGCACAGCCTTTGCTCTCCGGAAGGGGAGGATGCGCACGTCCTGCGGCGCAGTCTTTCACGCACGGAGGATACGATTGCGGCGCTCTACCTGGACCGTGCGACAGGCAGACTTGCGGAGGACAGCTTTTATGCCGCGCTGCATCGTCTGGAAGAACAGGCGGCTGCGCTGCGCCGGCGTTTGGATATGAGAGAAACGGAGCTGCCCGATGCAGCGCGTCTTGAGAGCGTGATCGATGAATGCTGCTGTCCGGAGCGGCTTACACGAGAGCTTGTCCGCGCTTTTGTGCGGCGCATAGAGGTCGAGGAGGGAACGGGGCGGGGAGCCGCCCGACGGCAGGACATTCGCATTTCCCTGCATTTCGAACAGAATGAGATTGCGAAAACGATTGCATGTGAATAATTTCAGGTGAATACAGCTTGACAAATCAAAATGCAAAGGATTATTATTTACATAGAACTCTCCCGGAACCGACAGGGGAGAGCGCCTTTAGAAAGAGAGAAGGAGGCGTATCTCTGTTGCAGACAGATGCACAAAGACGCAAATATATTCAGATGACCGAGTCTCCGGTCGAGCCGCTGATCTGTAAAATGGCCGTCCCGACCATCATCAGCATGCTGATCACATCTATTTACAACATGGCCGACACTTTTTTTGTCGGGCGGCTCGGTACGAGCGCGACCGGCGCGGTCGGTGTCGTGTTTCCGCTCATGGCGCTTATCCAGGCGGTCGGCTTTTTCTTCGGACAGGGCTCGGGCAACTATATTTCCCGTCAGCTCGGCGCGCAGCACCGCGAGGAGGCCGAACGCATGGCGTCGACCGGCTTTTTCTCCGCACTCGGTGCCGGCTGCATCATTATGGCTCTGGGACTGCTGCTGCGGCATCCGCTCGCACATCTCCTCGGCGCAACGGACACTATTCTGCCCTATGCGCTCGACTATATGTGCATTATTCTGATCGGCGCACCGTATATGACCGCGTCGCTCGTGCTCAACAATCAGCTTCGCCTGCAGGGCAATGCGGTATATGCGATGATCGGGCTGGTCTCCGGCGGCGTGCTGAACATGGCTCTCGATCCGCTGTTCATCTTCGGACTTCATATGGGGATCCGCGGTGCGGCACTCGCGACCATTCTCAGCCAGCTCGTCGGCTTCTGCCTGCTCCTGTGCGGAGTTCGCCTGTCGGGCGGCATCCGTATCCGGCTGCGTCTGTTCTCGCCGTCAGCGGCGCGCTATGCTGATCTGTCGCGCGGCGGAATTCCGAGCCTGTGCCGGCAGGGCCTTGCATCGGTTGCCGTGACCTGCCTGAACACAGCGGCGCGGCCCTATGGCGATGCGGCGATCGCGGCGATGAGCATCGTCTCGCGCGTCAGCCAGTTCGCAGGCTCCGCGATGATCGGCTTCGGACAAGGCTTTCAACCGGTCTGCGGGTTCAATTTCGGCGCGCATAAGTACGACCGCGTGACGCGGGGCTTTCACTTCTGCGTCAGATCCTCCTCGCTGATCCTGCTGGCGCTCGCAGTGCTTGGCTTTGCTTTTGCACCGCAGATCATTGCGGTATTTCGGGGCGACGATGCCGAGGTTATCCGCATCGGTGCGCTGACGCTGCGGCTGCAGTGCATCTCGTTCCCGATCACCGGATTTGTCGTTATGAGCAATATGCTGCTTCAGAACATTGCCATGACGCTGCGGGCAAGCATCGTTGCGGCGGCGCGGCAGGGATTGTTCTTCGTCCCGTTCGCGCTCATTCTGCCGCATTTCTTCGGTCTGACGGGCGTGCAGCTGTGTCAGGCGGCGAGCGACCTGTGCGCGTCCATCCTGTCGATCTGCGTGACGGTACCGGTCGTGCAGCGGCTCTCAGAGGGAAAAAATCCGCACGATGCCATATAAACAGCAAAAGAGCATGGAATTGTTTCCATGCTCTTTTGCTATGTATTTTTATACGAACAGTGTACCGAAGCCGTGAACGACAAAGGCGGCGAGCCATGCGATCACGCACTGTGCGATGACAACGAAAACCGCCCATTTGCCGCCAAGCTCGCGTTTGATCGAGGCGATCGCTGCGACGCAGGGTGTATACAGCAGGCAGAAAACCAGCAGGCTGGCTGCTGCGAGCGGCGTGAGGCAGGCGAGAATGTCAGAAGTCGAGCCGAACAGTACGGTCAGCGTGGAAACGACGCTCTCCTTGGCCATAAAGCCGGAGATGAGCGCGGTCGAAATGCGCCAGTCTCCGAAGCCCATTGGGCGGAAAACCGGTGCGATCACGCCTGCGATCATCGCGAGAATGCTCTGCGAGGAATCGGATACGATGGCAAAGCGCAGATCAAAGGTCTGAAGGAACCAGATGATGAGCGTTGCCAGAAAAATGACGGTAAACGCGCGCTGCAGGAAATCCTTCGCCTTGTCCCAGAGCAGCTGGCAGACGTTCTTCGCGCCCGGCAGACGGTAATTCGGCAGCTCCATGACAAAAGGAACCGCCTCGCCGCGGAACATCGTGCCGCGCAGGAGCAGCGCCATCAGCAGTCCCATGAGGATGCCGCCGAAGCAGAGCGCGGTCATGACGAGCGCACTGTATTTTGGGAAAAATGCGGCGGAGAAAAAGGCATAGATCGGCAGCTTGGCCGAGCAGCTCATGAACGGCGTGAGCAGGATGGTCATCTTGCGGTCACGTTCCGAGGTCAGCGTGCGGCTCGCCATGACGCCCGGAACCGTACAGCCGAAGCCGATGAGCATCGGCACGATGCTGCGTCCAGAAAGACCGATCTTGCGCAGCAGCTTGTCCATGACGAACGCTACGCGCGCCATGTAGCCGCTGTCCTCGAGCAGCGAGAGAAAGAAGAACAGCGTCACGATGATCGGCAGGAACTGGAGCACACTGCCTACGCCGCCCCATATACCGTCCATAACGAGCGAGCGCAGCACATAGGGAGCGTTCCACGCGGTGAGCGCGCTGTCCACAACGCCGCCGAGGGCGTTGATGCCCATGCTGAGCAGCGCGGACAGCAGCTTGCCAATCACACCGAAGGTGAGGAAGAACACGAGACCCATGATGCCGACGAAGCAGGGAATGGCGGTGTGTCTGCCGGTGAGCACCTTGTCAATGCGGACGCTGCGCAGGTGTTCGCGGCTCTCGCGCGGGCGGACAACGGTCTCATCGCATACCTTATCGATGAAGTCGAAGCGCATATGCGCGATGGCAGCGGCGCGGTCGAGGCCGCGCTCGGTCTCCATCTGCCTGACGATATGCTCGAGCGTTTCCTTCTCGTTCTCGTCAAGGTCGAGCTTTTCCAGAATCAGCGGATCACCCTCAGCGAGCTTTGCCGCCGCAAAACGGACAGGGAGACTTGCGCGCACAGCGTGATCCTCGATCAGGTGCATGATGGCGTGCAGGCAGCGGTGCACCGCGCCGCCGTCGTCGTTTGCATCGCAGTAGTCCATTTCGACCGGCTTTTCCTGATATTTCGCGACATGGAGCGCGTGTTCGATCAGCTCGTCGATGCCCTCATTCTTCGCCGCTGAGATCGGGATGACCGGAATGCCGAGCATTTCCTCCATGCGGTTGACCATAATGGAGCCGCCGTTTTCGCGTACCTCATCCATCATATTGAGTGCGAGCACCATCGGGATGTCAAGCTCCATCAGCTGCATGGTAAGGTACAGGTTGCGCTCGATATTGGTCGCGTCAACAATATTGATGATGCCGCGCGGATGCTCATCGAGCAGAAAGCTGCGCGTTACAAGCTCTTCGCTGGAATACGGCGACATGGAATAGATGCCGGGCAGGTCGGTGACGAGCGTACCGGATTTGCCGCGGATGCCGCCGTCCTTGCGGTCGACGGTGACGCCGGGAAAATTGCCGACGTGCTGGTTGGAGCCGGTCAGCTGATTGAACAGCGTAGTCTTGCCGCAGTTCTGATTGCCGGCGAGGGCAAAGGTCAGTGCAGTGCCTTCGGGCAGGGGATTTTCGGTCTGCTTTTCGTGGAAGCGGCCGCCCTCGCCCAGACCGGGATGCGGCACGGGCGCGCGCCGTTCAGGCGGCGTCAGCGGAACCGCGTCGCGGACGTTTTCGATCTCGATCTTTTCTGCGTCCGCCAGGCGCAGCGTGAGCTCGTAGCTGTGGATGCGCAGCTCCATCGGGTCGCCCATCGGAGCGAACTTGACCATCGTCACATCGCCGTGGGGAATAAGACCCATATCAAGAAAATGCTGCCGCAGTGCGCCTTCGCCGCCAACCGAGCGGATGGTTGCAGTCTTGCCGATGGGCAGGTCTTTGAGTGTCATACAGTTTACCTCTTTTTGTCATATCCGGGAATGCAGCGGCGCACATGCACCGCTGTCGAAAACAGTATAGCATTATCCCAAACGGACAGCAAGGAACAAAACGGAAAAAGACAGGAAAAATGTAAAAGGACACAAAAACCGCTCCATCCCGATGCAGGGAGGAGCGGTAAGGCTCAGCTGTTTTTCGCAGGGGCAGAGAAACGCGCGAGCATACGGCTGAACAGCAGACAGAAAACGAGTGCGAACAGCACGCCGAATACGTTCTGAAGCAGACGCAGACCAAGCGCAGCCTTGAGTCCGTAGGCTTCTGCTGCGATGGCGAGCGCACCGAAGGTGTTGAACACAGCCTGCCAGCCGTATTTTGCGGACAGACCGACACCGATGCCGCCGATCACACCGATAAAGGCGTAAATGGAGGGCGGCAGCAGAAAATACAGGATGACGAAGCACAGCACGCCGGCAATATTGCCGAGCACACGGCGGCGCACCCGGTAGTGCATATCCTCGGCGGCCGGAAGGATGACCGACATGGCGGCGATGCCTGCCCACATGGCGCGGGGCAGACCGGCCAGCTCGGCGAGCAGCACGACGAGCGGCACGCAGAAAATCTGGCAGAGCTGCCAGCGCGAGCGCGGATGATGCAGGGAGAACGCGACGGGAATATCGCGGATGCGCAGCGGAATGCTGAGGCTGCGGTGCTTGCAGAGGAATACGGTGCAGACGAGCAGCGCACCGAAGGCGATGCCCGCCAGACGGAGCGTGAAATCGCGGCCGCTCACATCGTAGCCATAGAGCAGCAGATAGCCGAGTACGAGCGTGGACTGGTTGAACATGCGCGGCTCATGGCAGCCGAACAGGATCAGGAAGGCGATAGACACGAGATTGATGAAAAAGCCGGGAAGCGGACCTGCGAGATGTGCGAGATGAGGCGCTGCCGCGGAGAGTACGAGGAATGATGCAAGCAGGGCGGTGGACTGCCCGATATGCAGGCAGAGATCGGCCGCGCGGAACACGAGCAGATACAGAAGCACGACAACGCCCACGATGCTGTTCGCACTGCCGAAGGCCATGCTGTAAAGCGTGACAAAGCAGAAGCAGAAGCCGACGGTAAGCGCGATCTTGAAAAGGTAGATGAGCGTGTGCAGCAGCCGGTCGTGCGGCGTTTCGCAGGCACGGATAAGGTTCTTTGAACCCGCCTGACCAAGCTGTAATTCCTGATAAAACGTCATGAAACGAAGTCCTTTCTAAAAAAGCTGCAATGAACAGTATACGACGAATGACGGCAGATTGCAATAAAAAAATGCGCAGGACGCGAAAAAAGTTCGGAGCCTTCGGACACAGCCTGTGAAAATGCAGATGATACACCTTACAAACACGCGGAAAACATGATATGATAAGGGAAAACGGTAAAAGGAGACGAGCATGGAATATCTTGCTTTGAATAACGGGGTGCGCATGCCGCTTGTCGGCTTCGGCACATGGACGCTGCGCGGTGAAACGGGAAAGCGCTGCATTCTGGACGCACTTGAAACAGGGTATCGTCTGCTCGATACCGCGCAGATGTATGAAAATGAGAATATTGTCGGCGCAGCGGTGCGCGAAAGCGGCCTGGCACGGCATGAGATCTTTCTGACGACCAAGCTGTTCGAGCCTTCGGCGAGCTATGAAAATGCGAAGCACGATATCGAAAAGTCGCTGTCAGCGCTCGGGACCGATTATATCGACCTACTGCTCATTCACGAGCCGTATGATACGTCGCTTGAAATGTACCGTGCGCTCTGTGAGGCGTATCGCGCGGGAACGGTGCGCGCAGTCGGCATTTCCAACTTCAACGCGCGGGAGTACCGCGCATTCTGCCGCTCGTGCGGTATCATTCCGGCGGTCAATCAGGTCGAAGCGCACGTTTACTATCCGCGTGAACCGCTGCGGCGCGCGCTCGTCGAGAACGGCACTGTCATGCAGGCATGGTCGCCGTTCACCGAAGGGAAACGCCGTATTTTTGAGGAGCCGGTGCTGAGGGAAATCGGGGCGCAGCACGGTAAAACAGCCGCGCAGACTGCACTGCGGTTTCTCGTGCAGCGCGGCATCGGCGTCATTCCGAAAACCATGCATCGCGAGCGTATGCAGGAAAATCTCAGCGTGTTTGATTTTGAGCTGTCAGATGAGGAGATGGAGCGGATCGGCACGCTTGCCGATGGAAAATCCCTGTTCGGCTGGGACGAGGATTGAAAATTATCCTGCGGGAAAAAGCAGCCGCCCATGGGTCGCCCTGGCAGCACAACCGACACACTGATGACCTCGCAGTTCAGCGCCGTGCCTGCTTTGCCGCACTTGCAGTTCACCTTGCAGTCCGCACGATAGATATCAATTCTGCCATAAGAAAACCCCTCCTTCGGCTCACATTGCAGCGTATCGAAAGGAGGGGTTGGTCATCTGTGGGGCGGCATTTGCTCTAAAGGGAGTTCCTTTTTAGAGCTTTTTATCCCTGCACACCCAGCAGGGATTTTTTGGCCGCGTTGACGATGGCATCTACGCTCATTTTTGTAATGTCGTTTCGAACGATGATAAGGGGCATGATACTCGCCTCTGGTAATTTTATAAGCAGGTCGGCCCGGCGATCGCAGAGCATCTGACTCTGCCGCACGCAGCATGGGTCGCGGAGATCACCGGCGCGGACGAGAGCGCCATCCGTGTCCGCCAGGACCTTGTCAGCGTATCCCAGGAGTCGGAAATTCCGTACCCGTGCCTGATCACGGTCGACAAGGACATGTGTGTGCCGCGTCTGCCGTCCTACCTGCTCAAAAAGGAAACGGCGGCGCGTCCGGTGCGTGTGCTGACGTTTGAGGATCTGCCCGATCAGGATCTCAGCCGCTATGGCCTCATCGGCTCGCCGACGGCTGTCGTTCGCATGTTCGCGCCCCCCGAGCGCGAAAAGCAGGTTTATCTCGAGGGCGATGCGGCCGGAAAGACCGACGGGCTGTTCGCTATTCTGACCGGGAAAAAGATCATTTGAGGGGGCGCAGCATGGATTTTCTGAAGTTTGACGCTGCAAAGTGCACGCTTTGCGGCAAATGTATTGATAAATGTCCGTTCGGTGCGCTCAGCATCGAGGCGAAGGGGATTGCTGTGGGCGATGCCTGCCGCATGTGCGGCATGTGCGTGCGCAGCTGTCCGGAAGGCGCGATCCGCTTCGAGCAGCGCGCAAACACAGTGGACAAGAGCAAATGGAGCGATTTTCTGGTTTACGTCGAGCAGGAGCGCGGCGATATTCATCCGGTTGCATTCGAGCTGATCGGTGAGGCGCGAAAAATGGCGCGCAAGGTCGGTTACAAGGTGAACTGCGTGCTCGTCGGCGGCGAGGGCACGGCGGAGAACGCCAAAAAGCTGCTGCCGTACGGCGTGGACACGGTCTATGTCTATGAGCATCCGGGCTTTGAGGGCTTTCGTGCGGACTGCTGCGCGGATGCGGTCGCGGACTGCATTGCGGCAACAAAGCCAAGTTCGGTGCTTATCGGCGCAACAGCGCTCGGCCGCTCGCTCGCGCCGCGTCTGTCCACCCGGTTCCATACCGGTCTGACTGCGGACTGTACGACACTCGACATCGAGCCGAGTACGGATATGGTTCAGATCCGCCCGGCGTTCGGCGGCAACATCATGGCGCAGATCGCCATCCGCCGCTCGCGTCCGCAGTTCGCGACCGTGCGCTACCGCGTCATGGACCGCGCAGAACGCGTGCAGAATCCGACCGGCAGTGTGGTAAAGTGCACCGTGACCGACGACATGGCACGCTCGCGTATCCGCATCCTGTCCTCTGAGGTCATAGAAAAGCAGAAGACCATCGACGAGGAGGATATTCTGGTCGTGGCGGGACGCGGCGTGCGCAGTGAAAAGGATGTTGCGATGTGCCGCCGTCTGGCGGAGGCGCTCGGCGGTCAGCTCGCGTTTACCCGCCCGATGGTCGAGAACGGCTTCGGCGACCAGATGCACCAGATCGGCCTGTCCGGCCGCACGGTTCGCCCGCGGCTTATCATCACCTGCGGCGTTTCGGGCGCCATTCAGTTCACCTCCTGCATGAAGGACGCAGAATGCATCGTCGCCATCAACAGCGACCCGGAAGCGCAGATATTCAAGACTGCGCATTACTGTATCGTGGACGATCTGTATCAGGTCGTACCGCGTCTGACCGCGCTCGTGCAGAACAGAAAGGAGGACTGAGCCGTGCCGTATCCCTATAAGAAAATGACCGAGGAGGATTTTGCGTACATCCGCTCTGTCACCTCGGAGGACCGCGTGTGGGTCGGCGATGAGATCGCCCGCGAGTTTTACCGCGACGAAATGCCGGAATACGGCGTTTTCCCGCCCGAGCTTTATGTTGAGGTCGAAAACCGCGACGAGGTTTCCGCCATCATGAAGTACGCCTATGAGAACAACATCCCCGTGGTATGCCGCGGCGCGGGCACCGGCCTTGCCGGCGGCGCGACCTGCAAATACGGCGGCATCATGCTCTCTGTCATGCGCATGAGCCGTATTTTCCCGGTCGATCACAAAAACCAGACCATCACCTGTGAGCCGGGCGCGCTGCTGCTCGATGTGCAGGCGGCTGCGGCGGCGGAGGGTCTGTTCTATCCGCCCGACCCGGGTGAAAAGACCGCCTCGATCGGCGGCAACGTCATCACGAACGCTGGCGGCATGAAGGCCGTGCGCTACGGCCTGACGCGCGATTTCGTGCGCTGCATCGAAGCGGTCCTGCCGGACGGCTCCATCATGAATTTTTCGTCCAACGTTGTCAAAAACACCACCGGCTACGATATCAAGGATCTGGTCATCGGCTCGGAGGGCACGCTGTGCATCCTGACGCAGGTTACGCTCAAGCTGCTGCCCGCGCCGACCTGCTCGTGCACGCTCGTCATGCCGTTTGGCAGTCTGGAGGAGTGCGCGGACATGGTGCCCGAGGTGCTGGCGCTGCCGTTTATCCCGACGGCGATCGAATTCCTCGAGCGCGAGCTGATCGTCATGTATGACGCATCGAGCAGACAGGAGCTTGACAGCGCGGTGGAGGCCGCGGCAGAAGCGGCGCTTGCCCACGGCGCGATCGACTGCTGCATCGCGAACACCCCGGAGCGTGCGGCGTCCGTCTGGGCGGTGCGCGGCGGTATCCTGGAGGGCATGAAGGCCGACTCTGTCGCTCAGGAGGAGTGCGACGTCGTAGTTCCGCGCGCCTGCATCGCGGAATATGTCAAGGCGGCCAAGCGCATCGCGCTGTCGCACGGCATCCGCGTCGAGCCCTGCGGCCACTGCGGCGACGGCAACATCCATACCGAAATGCTGCGCGGTCCGGAGATGAGCGACGAGGAATGGAAGAGCGCAACGCACACGAGCCTGACCGAGCTGTATGCGCTGTCGAAAAAGCTGGGCGGCCAGCTTTCCGGAGAGCACGGCATCGGCAACGGACGTCTGGAATTTCTCGAGGAGTTCGTCGGCGAGCGCATGATAAGGCTCTACAAATCCATCAAGCTGGCGTTTGATGACAGACTCATCCTCAACCCGGGCAAGGTCATTGAATTCAATAAATAAGGGCTAAAAGGGGAAAAAGAAACATGAACGAGAAAAAAACACTGCTCGTTGACAAAAGCAGGATGCCGCTTGCCATGGGCATCGCGTTTGTCGCATTTACCACGCAGTTCGGCGGCGGCTTTGCCTCCGGCGCGCAGATCTACCAGTATTTTATCAATTACGGTATCTGGTGTCTCATCCTTCCGGCGCTGACGCAGGGTCTGTACGCGCTGTTCTTCTGGTACGGCATGCGCTATGCCTATAAGCACAAAACCTATGACTACCGCAGCTTTTCCAACAGCCTGTACGGCAGGACCCGCCCGGTCATGAGCAATCTATATGAGGTCTGCTACCTTATCATGATCGGCACGGCTTCTGCGGCGGCGTTTGCGACCGGCGGCTCGACCATTCAGACGCTCTCCGGTCTGCCGTACTGGCTGTGCACGCTCATCGTCGGCGCGTTTATCTTTGTCATCGCGCTGTACGGCACCTCGATGGTCCGCAAATGCGCATCCACGCTCAGCGTGCTCATTCTGATCGGTCTGGTGCTCGTTCTCGTGCCGAACATCATTGCTCAGTGGCCGGCGATTGCGGATGCCATCGGCCGCCTAGCCGGCGGCGAGATGCCGACCATCTCCAAAGCGAACGGCTCGTTCGGTTCGGCGCTCTGGATGGCGGTGCTGTATTTCTTTTTTCAGCTCGCGTCGGTCTCGGTCATGTATCAGCACATGGAGCCGGTCACGGACGTCAAGCAGATCAACCGCGCGGCCATCGGCATGTTTGTCTGCAACTTCGCAGCGATGGAGCTTTCCATCATCGGCCTGCTGGCGGTTGCCTATGTGGCAGATCTTGCAACGGCTTCCGTCCCGATGCTCGTTCTGGTGCAGAACGGCGTGGGCGCAGGCGTGCTGACCCCGATCATCTCCATCTTGATCATCCTCGGTTCGATTTCGACTGCGGTCAACATGATCTCCGGCATTGTTACGCGCTGCGTCAATGCTGTTGAGCGCGGCCGCAAAAACGATGCAGAGCGCATGAAGGGACATCTGGCGCGCAACGCCGTGTTCACTCTTATCTTCACGTTTATCGCGTTCGCTATCGCGCAGTTCGGTCTGATGGCAGTGGTCAAGCAGGGCTATGCATATCTCGGCTATGCGGCGCTCATCACGCTGTTTATCCCGTTCGTGCTGCACGCGATCATCACGCGGGGCAGGGAAATCTGAATATTGCCTTCAACAGGATCGGAAACCTCATCCGGTCCTGTTTTTTTGCGCACGCAGCGCGCGCAGGCACATGCTTAGGCTCTGCTTGCCGCAGGCGCCGGCGCGGCAGAACGCATGATCCAGCTGAAGCGCGATACGCGGCAGATAGCCGGCGTCCTCGAGCAGGGTGAAGAGCGGGAAAAAGATCGCCATAGGCGGCAGCATGACCGAAACGACGGTCGCGAGCACGCGCCACACGCCTTCGGTGAGCAGGGAGACCGCGCCGGGCGGCAGGCTGAGCGCGGTGAGCGCACGCCTGAGCGGCGCTTCGAGCCCGAGCAGAAATCCGGAAAGCATGGCGCTGACGGTGTTCGCGCCGGAGAGCGTCAGCCAGAAAACGAGCGCGAGCAGCAGGAGCATGAGGGGAATGCCGAAGCGGCGGCTGAGCACAATACGGTCGATGGCACGGTCGCGGGCGTGCGGATCGTCCGGTGCGGTGACGCAGGTCATAGTGATCTCCTCGGCGCGCAGCACCGCGGCGGCGGTCAGAATATCGTCAAGCTCGTCGCGCGTCTGTCCCTTGTGCGGCTCAGCATACAGACCGCACCGGATGTCCGCGGGGTATCGGATGGGCGGTTCGGAGCAGGGAGGAAGCGTTCCGCTCAGCACGCCTCGAAGCGTGTTTTTCAGCTCGTTCAGCCCCTTTTTTGACCGTGCGGCACAGGGCACGACCGGAATGCCAAGCTCATGCGAAAGCGCCGCTGTGTCGATGCGGATATGCTTCTTTCGCGCCTCATCCATCAGATTCAGGCAGAGAACGGCATGCGGCTGCACCTCGAGCACCTGCAGGACCAGAACAAGGCTGCGCTGGAGGCAGGCGGCGTCTGCGACAAGAATGACGGCCTGCGCACCGCCGCAGGTCAGAAATTCGCGAGCGAGCGCTTCCTCCTGTGAACGCGCGTGCAGCGAATAAGTACCCGGAAGATCGATGAGCGTGATATCTTCGCCTGTGATACGCCCCTCCGCGAGCGAGACCGTCTTTCCGCTCCAGTTGCCCGTGTGCTGTCGTCCGCCGGTCAGCGCGTTGAAGACCGTGGACTTTCCGACGTTCGGATTACCCATCAGCGCGACCGCAGAGCCTGCATCCTTCATGGCAGCACCTCGATGCGCTCTGCATCGTTCCGCCGCAGGGCGATGACCGTGCCGCGGACAAGGTATGCGGCAGATGCACCGTCCGACACGCGGTGCAGGCAGGTAATGCGCGTCCCGGCAATAAAACCCAGCTCGCGCAGCCTTCGACGCATGCCTCCTGAGAGGCGGAGCGCGGCGATACGCGCCGAGCGGTTTTCGGGGAGCTGTGCCAGCGTGAGAACAGCATTTTGTTGCATAGAATCAGTCCAGTATTGTAGATTTGACCGCCCAGGCGGTCATTTCAGCCTATGCAGCAGCAGGATCACCGGTTACAGCAGAGAATAACAAAGGCACGCCGTGGGCGTGCCTTAAATGTTTGTATTCAGCTGATACGCGAGATGCAGACGGTCGCGGCGCGGATCTCCTTTTCGCATTCACGAATGCACTTCGGGCGTTTTTCGTACTGAAGCGACTGATTGTCGCGCACGATCAGCTGACGCAGTGCGTCCGTGACGAACTTTGCTTCATCCTCGGAAAGCGTGAACTCGGGCGCGAGACCGTATTCGTACTGGTCGAGACGGTGGAGCAGATCGCGCGTTACGCGCTCCTCCTCGCTCTTCGGCTCGGTCTTGTCCTCGCTCAGCATGACTGCGAACGATTCGACGCCGAACGGCTGCGCGTAGAGGCCGATTGCCGTGCGCATGACGGAAATATCGTTTGGTTTGAGCTGTTTCATGATGTTCCTCTTATTCCGCGCTCGAAAGCATGAGCTTGATGCGGTTCTCCTGGTTGATCTTGGATGCACCGGGATCGTAGTCTACCGCGACAATGTTCGCCTGAGGGTAGACCTCGCGGATTTTGCGGATCATGCCCTTGCCGGCAATGTGATTGGGCAGACAGCCGAACGGCTGGGTGCAGACGATATTGGTAACGCCCTCGCTGATAAGCTCGACCATTTCCGCCGGCAGCAGCCAGCCCTCGCCCATCTTTACGCCCTGACCGATGATAGCGTGCGACTTCCTGCGCACTTCGTCAAAGGCCATCGGCGGACGAAAATGGCCGTCTTTCTTCATCATCTTGATGATGTCAGTCTGCTTGGAGAGCACAAACTGATAGACCATTTTGTAGATCATCGCGGTTTTGGCATTGCGGCTGTACAGATCGTGGTCGATGACCGAGTTGTAGATGCAGTACAGACAGAAATCCATCAGGCCGGGCAGGACGGGCTCACAGCCTTCGGAGAGCAGGAACTCCTCCAGACGGTTGTTGCCGAGGGGAGAGAACTTGACGTAGATCTCACCGACGATGCCGACGAGCTTCTTTTTCCGCGTCCTGTCGAGACGAACCTTGCCGAAAACATCGAGAACGAACTGGAACAGATGCTTGACCTCGCCGTAGCGTATGACGCGCTCGCCGGTAAAGCGTTTTGTAACGGCGTCCATGCAGATCTCGATGGCCTTGTCGGTCGAACCGGCGACTACCTCATAGGGGCGGCACTGGTTCGCGACCATCATGATAAGGTCGCCGATGAGCAGGGCGTAGGCGACCTGCATGAGCATGGTCTTGGTCAGCTTGAAGCCGGGGTTGCTCTCAAGGCCGGAAAAGTTCAGAGAAATAACCGGAATGAAGCCGTAGCCGTTCTTTTCGAGCGCCTTGCGAAGCAGGTGGATATAGTTGGATGCCCGGCAGCCGCCGCCGGTCTGCGGCAGGATGAGCGCGATCTTATGCACATCGTACCTGCCGGACTGGATGGCGTCCATCAGCTGACCGATGACGAGCAGTGCGGGGTAACAGGTGTCGTTATGTACGTTGCGCAGGCCCTGCTCGGCAATGTTCGGGCCTTCGGTATGCAGCAGCTCCATCTTGTAGCCGTAGTTGCGCATCAGACGGCAGATGAGACCGAGCTGGACCGGGAGCATATTGGGCACGAGAATGGTGTAATCGCGCCGCATCTCCTCGGTAAACTGCGGATAATCATAGGTTTTAGGCGTTGTGTTCTGCAAGTTTTCTGCCCTCCTCTACGGCAGCCAGCATGCTCCGGATGCGGATCTTTGCCGCGCCGAGGTTGCTGATCTCATCGATTTTAAGCTGTGTATAGATCTTGCCGCCGTTTTCGCAGATGGCGCGCATTTCATCGGTCGTGATCGCGTCGATGCCGCAGCCGAACGATACAAGCTGGATGAGCTGCGCGTTTTCCTTCTGGGTGACGTATTTCGCCGCGCCGTACATGCGCGAGTGGTAGGTCCACTGATTGAGAACGTGTACCTCGGGCGCGTCGGTCAGCTGCCATACCGCGTCCTCGGAAACAATGACAAGTCCGAACGACGAGATGAGCTGATCGATGCCGTGGTTGATCTCGGGGTCAACGTGATACGGACGGCCTGCGATGACCGCGACGTCAAGACCGTGCTCGTCGGCGTAGCGGATGGCCTTCTGACCCTCCAGACGGACGGCGGTGCAGTATTCCTGCTGCGCCTGATAGGCGGCATCGGCTGCCTCGAGCACCTTTTTCTTTTTGAGCTGCGGATATTTCTTACAGAAATAGCTGACTGCGTGCTTGCGGAAGCGCTTAGGGTCTGCAAGCTCAAAATACGGCATCATGAAATCGAAGTCCGTGAGCGCGGAGACGTTGGCCTTGAGCAGCTCAGGGTAGTAGGCGACGACCGGGCAGTTGTAGCAGTTGGACGCGCGGCCCTCGTCGAGATTGTAGGTCATGCAGGGGTAGAAGATCGCGTCCACGCCCTTCTCAAGCAGATTTTCGATGTGACCGTGCATGAGCTTGGCCGGGTAGCAGACTGTATCCGACGGAATGGAATGCTGCCCCTTCATATACATATCGCGGGTGGAGACATCGGAAATCACCGTTTCGAAGCCGAGCGTGCGCAGAAACTTTGTCCAGAACGGCAGCAGCTCGAAGTAGTTGAGGCCGAACGGCAGACCGATGGTCGCGATCGGGTTCGGGTTGCCGGACGGCTCGCCGTAACTGCGGAGCTTTTCGAGCTTCCATTTATAGAGATTGGGCAGGTCGGCCTTTTTCGTGCCGCCGAGCGGACGCTCGCAGCGGTTGCCCGAAATGAAGCGGCGGCCGCCGCCGAAGTTATTGATGGTGAGGTTGCAGTGGTTTTCGCACAGACCGCAGCGCGTGGAGCGGACATTGTGCTCGAAGCCTGCCAGCACATCCGTGCCGACGAGCGTCGTGGTCTCGCGGCGGTTGTCCTTGGCGTGCAGCGCCGCGCCATAAGCGCCCATGAGGCCGGAAATGGCCGGACGGGTGACGTTGCGGCCGATCTCCTGCTCGAACGAGCGCAGTATGGCATCGTTGAGGAAGGTGCCGCCCTGTACGACGATGTGCCTGCCGAGGTCATCGGGCGAATGGGCACGGATGACCTTGTACAGCGCGTTCTTGACGACCGACACGGACAGACCGGCCGAGATCGCGTCGATTCCGGCGCCGTCCTTCTGCGCCTGCTTGACCGACGAGTTCATAAACACGGTGCAGCGCGAGCCAAGGTCGATCGGATGCTTCGCAAACAGGCCGAGCTTGCAGAATTCCTCGATGGAGTAGCCCATCGAGCGCGCGAACGTCTCGATAAACGAGCCGCAGCCGGACGAGCAGGCCTCGTTCAGCGAAATGTTGTCGATGCATTTGTTGCGGATCTTGAAGCATTTGATGTCTTGACCGCCGATGTCGATGATGAAATCGACGTCGGGGTTAAAATGACGTGCCGCGCGGAAATGCGCGACCGTCTCGACCAGACCGAAATCCACGCCGAAGGCGTTCTGGATGAGCGCTTCGCCGTAGCCCGTGACGGCGGAGGAGACGATATGTACGCGGTCGCCGCACAGCTCGTAGAGCTTTGTCAGCTGCTCGCGGATAACGTCCGCCGGGTTGCCCTTGTTGGACTGGTAGTGGTGGAACAGGATCTGGTCGTCCTCGCCGATGAGCACGAGCTTGGTCGTGGTCGAGCCGCAGTCGATGCCGAGATAGGCATCGCCCTCATAAACGGTAACGTTCTGGGTCATGACGTCATGCGAGCTGTGCCGCGATTTGAACTCCTCATACTGCTGCTCGGACTCGAACAGCGGCGGCAGATAGTTCGCAACGACCGGCGCGCCGGCGGCCTTTTCGAGCGCATCGAGCAGGGAGGACACGGTGTAGGTCTTAGAGGTGGTGCCTGCATACTCCGCTGCGCCGGCCGCGATGGCATACGGCGCGAGGGCAGGGAAGTGCGCGTGCTCATCATCCAGACCGAGCGTCTCCTGAAAGCGCTTCTGGAGGCCCTTGAAGAAGAACAGCGGGCCGCCGAGGAACAGCACATCGCCCTTGACCTCGCGGCCCTGTGCGAGGCCGGCGATGGTCTGGTTGACGACCGCCTGAAAAATCGAGGCTGCGACATCCTCCTTGCGTGCGCCCTCGTTGAGCAGCGGCTGGATGTCCGACTTGGCGAACACGCCGCAGCGCGAAGCGATGGTGTAGATGCGCTCCGCGCCCTGCGCGAGATGGTCAAGCTCGGACGGGGTAACGTCGAGCAGTACCGCCATCTGGTCGATGAACGCGCCGGTGCCGCCGGCGCAGGAACCGTTCATGCGCTCTTCCAGCTGACCGGTCAGAAAGACGATCTTCGCGTCCTCGCCGCCGAGCTCGATGACGACGTCTGCCGCCGGCACGTGCACGCCGACCGCCTTGCGCGTAGCAAAGACCTCCTGAACGAAGTCGATGTCCGCCGCCTTGGCAACGCCGAGACCGGCCGAGCCGGTGATCGAGCAGTGGATCGGCGTATCCTCGCCGATCAGCCCGCGCGCGGCGCGAACCAGCTCGACAGCCTTTTCGCGCACCTTGGAAAAATGGCGTTCATAGTGTTTGTGGATGATCTCTCCATCGCGCACAACGACGATCTTGACCGTTGTTGAACCGATGTCGATGCCAACATTTACATACATATCCTAATCGTACTCCCATGATAATAAATGCGCCAGCGGACAGCTGCTGCTGCCACGGCGCGTGAAAATGCGGGTAGATGCACCTGCGTAAAAAAGCAGGTAAAATGCTACTTATTTACTATATACTTGTTCGTGTAAAATGTCAATGCGGTTAGATTTTCCGAAGATGCCGAAATTTTCCCTTGACAAACACTGAAATTTTATATAAGATATACTTCGTAAGTAAATAATCTACCTTATCGAGAGCGGTGGAGGGAACGGCCCTGTGAAACCCGGCAACCTGCGCGCGAAAGCGCTGTAAGGTGCCAAATCCGGCGTAGAAACACGAAAGATGAGGGAGCAGAACGCATTTTTCGCTCCCAAACGGGAGCGTTTTTTATTCCGCTTCCACGAGAAACAGAAAGGACAATGACACAAATGGCACATCATTTTTTCACCTCTGAATCGGTAACAGAAGGCCATCCCGACAAGATCTGCGACCAGATTTCGGACGCAATCCTTAACGAGATTTTAGCGCAGGATCCGTATGCGCGCGTCGCCTGCGAGACCACCTGCACGACCGGCATGGTTCAGGTCATGGGCGAGATCTCGACCTCCTGCTATGTAGACATTCCGAAGATCGCACGCGACACCGTGCGCGAGATCGGCTACGACCGTGCAAAGTACGGCTTCGACTGCGACACCTGCGCCGTTCTGACTGCGATTGACGAGCAGTCCGCAGACATCGCGCTCGGCGTTGACAACTCGCTCGAGAGCAAGGAAGGCGCTGCCGAGGCTGACCTCGCGATCGGCGCCGGCGATCAGGGCATGATGTTCGGTTATGCCTGCGACGAGACGCCGGAGCTTATGCCGCTGCCGATTTCTCTGGCGCATAAGCTGGCAAAGCGTCTGACCGAGGTCCGCAAGAGCGGCATGTTCTCCTACCTCCGTCCGGACGGCAAGAGCCAGGTTACGGTCGAGTACGACGAGGACAACCGCCCGGTCCGCGTGGACACCGTTGTCATCTCCACCCAGCACAGCCCGGAGGTTTCGCTCCAGCAGATCCGCGAGGATATGATCGGACAGGTCGTAAAGCACGTTATCCCGTCCGAGCTGCTCGACGAGAACACCAAGTATTTCATCAACCCGACCGGCCGTTTTGTTATCGGCGGCCCGCAGGGCGACTCCGGCCTGACCGGCCGCAAGATCATCGTCGACACCTACGGCGGCATCGGCCGTCACGGCGGCGGCGCGTTTTCCGGCAAGGACCCGACCAAGGTTGACCGCTCGGGCGCGTATGCTGCCCGCTGGGTTGCAAAGAATATCGTTGCGGCAGGCCTGGCAAAGCGCTGCGAGATCCAGCTCGCCTACGCGATCGGCGTTGCAGAGCCGGTCTCCATCATGGTTGAGACCTTCGGCACCGGTATCGTTGACGACAGCGTCATCGAACAGGCGGTCGAGCACGTATTCGATCTGCGTCCGGCTGCGATCATCGAGCAGCTCGACCTGCGCAAGCCGATCTACAAGCAGCTTGCCGCTTACGGCCACATGGGCCGCGAGGAGCTTGGCGTTAAGTGGGAGAACCGCGACAAGGCCGAGGCGCTCAAGGCATACATCAACAAGTAAAACGAAAAGGCGCAGAGTACCAGACTTTGCGCCTTTTTCGCATAGAAAAGAGCAAAGAGGAGGAAAAATCATGATCGTACTCGAAAACGAAGGCTTTCGCGTGGAGATCAACCCGTTCGGTGCGGAGCTGACCAGTTTCAGGAGCAAGACGACAGGAACGGAATATGTCTGGGGAGGCGATCCGGCGGCGTGGAAGCGCCATGCGCCTGTTCTGTTCCCGATTGTCGGCCGCCTCAAGGACAAGACCTACACGGTGGACGGCGCATCCTTTGAGATCACGCAGCATGGCTTCGGCCGTGATCTGGAGTGGGAGCCGAAGCAGGTGAGCGGCACCTGTGCGGAATTTACGCTCACGCAGAGCGAGTATACCAAAAAAATGTATCCGTGGGACTTCACCTGTACGCTTCGCTTCACGCTCGACCGCGGCTCGCTCATCAAGGAGCACATCACGCGCAACGACAGCGGCAGCACGATGTATTATGAAATCGGCGGCCACGATGCCTATACGCTGTGCTGGCAGGAGGGCGAGAAAATCACGGATTATTTCGTCGAGTTCGAGGGAACGGACGCGCTGACGCGTATTGTTACCGACGAGGACGTTATGCTGACCGCAGAGCGCATCCGTCTGCCGCTCGATGGCGGCAGACTGCATATTTCGCGTGAGCTCTTTGCGTCCGATGCGGTAATGACTGAGGGACTGACCGTCCGCCGCGCGTCCATCGGCAGCACGAAAAACAGCCGCCGGGTGACGATGGAATTCAGGGATTTCCCGTACTTCGCCGTCTGGAGCCCGTACAAGGATTTTGACGTGCCGTTTACCTGCCTGGAGCCGTGGAGCACACTCCCGGACGGTACGCATCTCGATCACGCCATCGAGAACAAGCAGGGAATCCGCAGACTTGCTCCGGGTGAGAGCGAAACCCTCGCATTCCGGACCACGATTACAGAATAAGGCGCTGCAAACGAGAAAAGGCACCCGAAAGGGTGCCTTTTGATAGATCGGTTTAACCGCGCTCTGTCTGCGGAGCCGGAGCGGCGTTTTTCTCGCGGAACAGCGCGCCGAAGATGCGGCGCGTAATCGGGCCTGCAAAGAAAAACTGGAACAGGAGCGCCATCGGGAAATTCATGACGGTAGTCTGTATCCAGATGGCGAAGAACTGCGCATTGTGGCTGTCCTTGAACAGCAGGGTCGCAAAAAAGCTCATGCAGGGGCACATGATCCAGACGGATGCAGCAGAGATCGCGAGCATGATCTGGGTCTGGCCGGCCTCACGCGGATTGACCAGACGGAATGCGACTTTCATGGCGAGTCTGCCGACGAAAACGAGCTCGAGTGCGATAGCAATGAGCACCATGATGGGCCACTCGTGAAAAACAGCGCCGAATACCCAGTTCTCAAGCGAACCGGTGTTCAGTACGATGTTGTACGCGACCATTCCGTAGACCATGACGGAAGCCATGATGATGGTGAAAACGACGTCTTGAAATTTGTTCTTGGGCATTATTGATTGCTCTCCTTTATATGTATAAAAATTTTTGATTGACATAAAAAAAGAGCGAGATAAACTTTCGCTTACCTCGCCCGTTCGGACAGATTAACTACCATTAATTGTTTGAAGTATATCATAATCAGCCCGTCCATGTCAAGAGTAAAATAAGTTAGCAAGAGTAAACTTTCTCTTGACAACGCGCGTTCCGTGCCGTATACTCAAGATAACGAATACCCCCTCCCGGGGGAGGGGTGAGAGGGCGAAGCCTTGCCTGTGCTGCTTTCCCGGGGAAATAAAAAGGAGATAACCGATATGAAGCAACGTTTCCGGGTCGGCGGCATGAGCTGCGCGGCCTGCTCGGCGCATGTCGAGAAAAGCGTGTCCGCCGTTCCGGGCGTCAGCACGGTCCAGGTCAATCTGCTCGCGGGCAGCATGACCGTGGAATATGATGAAGCCGTCTGTGATGCAGGGAAAATCATTGCGGCCGTTGTGTCCGGCGGCTATACCGCCGCTGTTGACGATGGAAAACAGCAGTCAGCGCCGGCGCAGAGCGCACAGGCAGATGAGGCGCTGGGCGAGATGAAAAAGCGTATCATCGTTTCTGCTGTATTTATGATCGTTCTCATGTATTTTTCCATGGGAGAGATGATCGGACTGCCGCTGCCGTCGTATGCCGCCGGCATGGACGGCATGTTTGCGCTCGCGCTGACCGAGCTTGTCCTGACGATCCCCATCGTCCTCATCAACCGTAAATACTATATCAACGGCTTTAAGACTCTGCTGCATCGCGCACCAACGATGGACGCACTGATCGCAGTCGGCTCAGGCGCGGCGCTCGTCTACGGTATTTATGCGCTCGTCCGTATCGGCACCGCACCGACGCCCGAGGCGGCGCACAGCTTCATGCATGACCTTTACTTTGAGTCGGCCGGCATGATCCTGACGCTCGTTACGCTTGGCAAGTTCTTCGAAGCGCGAGCCAAGCGCAAGACCGGCGAGGCCATTGCGGCGCTGATGGATCTGCGTCCGCAGACCGCAGAAGTCATCCGCGGCGGCCGGGCCATTCAGCTGCCGATCGAGCAGGTGCAGACGGGAGATCTGGTGGTCGTTCGCGGCGGTCAGTCGGTACCGGTGGACGGCGTGATCACCGAAGGCAGCGCGTTTCTCGACGAGAGCGCGATCACCGGAGAGAGCATGCCGGTTGAGCGCCATGTCGGCGGTACAGTCATCGGCGCGACGGTTTCCAAGAGCGGCTATTTCGTGATGCGCGCGTCGCGCGTCGGTGACGACACCACGCTCAGCCAGATCATCCGTCTGGTCGAGGAGGCCGGTGCATCCAAGGCGCCGATCGCCAAGCTCGCGGACAAGGTCGCCGGTGTTTTCGTGCCGGTCGTCATGTGTATCGCGCTTGTGACGGCGGTCATCTGGCTGCTGGCAGGGGAGCCCCCCTCGTTCGCGCTGACCCGCGCGATCTCCGTTCTCGTGATTTCCTGCCCGTGCGCGCTCGGCCTCGCAACTCCGGTCGCAATCATGGTCGGCACGGGTGTCGGCGCGAAAAACGGCGTGCTGTTCCAGTCTGCCGAAGCACTTGAGAACCTGCATAACGTCACGAGCGCCATCATGGACAAGACCGGCACGGTCACGGAGGGCCGTCCGGTCGTGACCGATGTGCAGACCTGGGGCGTGGAAACGGAGGAGCTGTTGTCGCTCGCGCTGTCGCTCGAAAAGCGCTCGGATCATCCGCTTGCGGACGCGATCGTGCGCTACGCTCTCGAAAAGGGCGCGAAGGAGCGCCGTGTGACTGATTTTGAGATGGTCGAGGGACAGGGCATCCGTGCAGCGGTCGACGGCGTGCCGTGCATGGCCGGCAATCAGCGCATGCTGCTCGCAAACGGTCTCGCGCTCTCGCGCTCCATGCAGGAGCTGGGCGAAAAGCTGGCAGACGCAGGCAAGACGCCGCTGTTCTTTGCGGCGAACCGTCAGGTCGTCGGCACGTTCGCCGTAGCGGATGTGCTCAAGCCGACGAGCCGCGCGGCGGTCAGGGCGCTCGAGAGCATGGGCATCGAGGTCACGCTGCTGACCGGCGACAATAAAAAGACCGCGCAGACCATCGCCTCTGAGCTTGGCGTTCGCGAGGTCATCGCAGAGGTCCTGCCGCAGGACAAGGAGCGCATCGTGCGCGAGAAGCAGGCCGCAGGCCGCAGGGTCGCAATGATCGGCGACGGCATCAACGATGCGCCGGCGCTCGCGCGTGCCGATGTCGGCATTGCCATCGGTGCGGGCACGGATGTCGCGATCTCGTCTGCGGATGTCGTGCTGATGAAGAGCGACCTCATGGACGCAGTGGACGCGATCCGTCTGTCGCGGCAGACCATCCGCAACATCCGTCAGAACCTGTTCTGGGCGTTCTTCTATAACTGCATCGGCATTCCGATCGCAGCGGGTGCGCTGTGGGTGCCGTTCGGCATCAAGCTCAGCCCGATGATCGGCGCGGCCGCGATGAGCCTTTCGTCGGTGTGCGTGGTATCCAATGCGCTGCGCCTGCGCTTTTTCAAGGCAGGCGAGCGCGTCAAGCAGGCAGGCGACCCGGTCGTTCTGCCGCACAGTGAACAGCCTAATCCGTCGGAAACGGCGAAAAATAAGGAGGAAAATGTTATGGAAAAGACAATCAGGGTGGAAGGCATGATGTGCATGCACTGCGTCGCACATGTTAAAAAGGCGCTTGAGGAGCTGCCGGGCGTGACCGCCGAGGTCGATCTCGACGGCGGCAGGGCAGTCGTCAGAGCGGAGCAGCTTCCGGACGATGGAGCGCTGACGAGCGCTGTCACCGAGGCAGGCTATAAGGTGGTCGGCATCGAATGATGGCAGACCGCAAGCGTGTCGAGCCGCTGCTGCGCACCGCACGCGGACAGCTCGAGGGCGTGCTGCGCATGATCGACGAAAACCGCTACTGCATGGACATCGTGACCCAGCTTCAGGCGGTCGAATCGCTCGTGCACAAGGCGCAGCGGGAGGTGCTCCGCGCACATCTGAACGGCTGCGTCCGGGACGCCTTTGAAAACGGCGACGAACAGGCACGCGAACAGAAAATTGACGAGATCATCAAGCTCATCGACAAATAAAAAGCAAAAAAGCTGAACCCGTTTTGTTCCGCGGGTTCAGCTTTTTCATGTCGATACGGTTACAGGATTTGCTTCAGCGCAGCAATGAGCGCGTCCATCTGCTCGTCCGTGCCGACCGTGATACGCAGGTGATTGTCGATGCGCGGCAGTTTGAAATACCGGATGAAGATACCCTTTTCGCGCAGGGCGGAGAAAATTTCGGGCGCCGCCTTTTTCGGGTGGGTCGCGAACAGGAAGTTGGCCAGCGATGGCGTGACCTCGAAACCGAGCGCGCGAAGCTCGTCTGCGGCTCTGTCGCGCGTCGCAGCAACTTTGCGGCAGGTCTCACGGAAATACGCTTCATCGCGAATGGATGCCTCGCCGACTGCGAGCGCAAGCGAGTCCATCGTATAGGAATTGTACGAATTTTTGACCGCTTCGAGGGTGGAGATGAGCGTTTCCGAGCCGAAGGCATAGCCGATACGCATGCCGGCGAGCGAACGGGATTTGCTCGATGTCTGTACAACCAGCAGATTTTCGTACTTTTCGATCAACGAAATCGCGCTTTCCGCGCCGAAATCGACATAGGCTTCATCAATGATAACTACGCAGTCGGCGTTATGCTGAAGCAGATCCTCGATCTCCGCGAGCGAGAGCGCACGGCCGGTCGGTGCGTTCGGATTGGGCAGGATAACGCCGCCGTTCGGTTTGTCGTAATCGCGCAGATTGATGCAGAAGTTCTCGTCGAGCGGCACGGTCTCATAAGGGATGCGGAGCAGATCACACCAGACCGGGTAGAACGAATAGGTAATGTCAGGGTAGAGAATGGGCTCGCCCGAGCAGAAAAACGACTGGAACGCGAGCGCGAGCACATCGTCCGAGCCGTTGCCGAGGAAAACCTGCGAAGGCTTGAGGCCTTCCCGCTCCGCGAGCGCGGTCTTGAGCGCTTTGGCGTTTGCGTCCGGATAGACAGCGAGCTTCGCCGCGTCAAAAGTGCGCAGCACCTCGGTCACGCCCGGCGCAGGCGGATACGGGTTTTCGTTGGCGTTGAGCTTGATGACGTTCGCGGTTTTAGGCTGCTCGCCCGGCACATACGGGTCGATCTTGCGCAGCTTATCGAGAAAAGGCTTGTTCATGAGAAGGCTCCTTTGCTGTCGGTTTTGTTGATGTCATTAGTTTACCATGATAAAGCAGGAAAGTCAAGAGAAGTTTGTGAAATCAAGGAGAGTGTGCTATAATTGATATACATTCTATGATTTGAAGGGAATTTGCCATGTATCAGCCTTTAGCCGATAAAATCCGTCCGAAAACGCTGGATGATGTTGTGGGACAGCAGCATCTTCTCGGGAAAAACGGACTTCTGCGCCGCGTCATCGAGAGCGGCAGCATTCCCAACCTCATCTTTTACGGCCCGTCCGGCGTAGGCAAGACAACGGTCGCATCTATTATCGCGAAGCAGACCGACCGCAAGCTGTATCATCTCAATGCGACGACCGCAGGCATCGCAGACATCAAGGCCATCATTGATGAGCTCGATACCTTTCTGACGCCGAACGGCGCGCTCGTTTATCTGGACGAGATCCAGTATTTTAACAAAAAGCAGCAGCAGAGCCTGCTGGAGTTTATCGAGACCGGCAAGATCACGCTCATCGCGTCCACGACGGAAAATCCGTATTTCTATATTTACAACGCGATTTTAAGCCGCTGCACGGTGTTTGAGTTCAAGCCGGTCGAAGCATCGGATATGCAGCGCGCGGTCGACCGGGCGTTCATGCTCGCGCTTGACGGACGCGATATTCCGGTCGAATCCGGCGTTGCGTCACATATCGCGCAGGCGGTCGGCGGAGATGTGCGCAAGGCGCTCGGCGCGGTCGAGCTGCTTGTCTCCGGAGCCGGGGAGAACGGCATCACGCTCGCGGATGCGCAGCAGGCGGCGCAGCGTTCGAACATGCGCTACGACCGCGACGGCGACAGCCATTATGACATTCTGTCCGCGCTGCAAAAATCCATTCGAGGCTCGGACCCGGATGCAGCGGTGCATTATCTCGCGCGTCTGCTCGAGGCCGGAGACATGATCTCGGCGGCGCGGCGTATGCTGGTCATCGCGAGCGAAGACATCGGCCTCGCTTATCCGCAGTGCGCGGCGATCGTCAAAGCGTGCGTTGACAGCGCCTTTCAGCTTGGTCTGCCCGAGGCACGCATTCCGCTCGCACAGGCGGCGATCGTCATGGCGACCGCGCCCAAGTCCAACAGTGCCTGCATGGCGATCGACGCGGCGCTCGCAGACATTCGCGCAGGCAAAAGCGGCGACATCCCGGCGCATATCAAGGACGCGCATTACGGCGGCGCGGCGAAGCTCGGACGCGGACTGACCTATCAGTATCCGCACAGCTATCCGAATCACTGGGTCGAGCAGGACTATCTCCCGGCGGAGCTTTCCGGCGCGAAATATTACGAATTCGGCCCGAATAAGACTGAGCAGACAGCAAAGACGTACTGGGATCGCGTCAAGGGCCGAAAATAAAGAAAGAGCGAAACCATGCGGAAGCAGGTTTCGCTCTATTTTACAGATAAAACTCGTTTTCCTTATGTATCCCGGCGAACTTCTGTTCAAGCATGCGCGCATGGGACAGAAACTGTTCGTCGTCGAAAAATTTTGCCCTCCTCGGGCAGCCGAGGATGCAGGCCTGGCACTTGATGCAGATACCGGAAACAACAGACGGATCTTCGCTGCTGATCGAGCCCATCGGACAAAGTGCCGTGCAGCGGCCGCAGCCGTCGCATTTTTCAGGATCGGTCTGCGGTGCAGACTTGAGAAATTTCGCGGGCTTCCCGCTCGTGCCGGTCGGGATATAATAGCTGCTGTCTGCGTCGCCCGGCACGACAGGGGAGAGAACGATCTCGTCCTTCTGAATGCGTTCTGCGGCCTTGGCAGCAAAGCGGCGCACCTCGGCGCAGTCCTCTGCATTCGGGCGGCCGGCCGCAAGCGCACGGGCGATGGAGTGCTGGCAGACACAGACTGCACCGGCGGCCGGCTTCATGCCGCCGTCAATCAGCACGCGGAACAGCTCTGCAAGCGCGTTTTCATAGGCGCGGTTGCCGTAGGTCACGAGCGCGACTGCGGGAGAGCCGCTGCCATGCAGGATGCGGCGCAGGTCGGGCGAAATCTTGTTCGGGAGCCTGCCCGCATAGGTCGGTGCGCCGACGATGACAAGCGTATCAGCGGAAAAGTGAAATACTGTTTCACGCTCTGCCGGGGTATTCAGCGAGATGAGACGGAAGGGGACACCGAGCGTTTGAGCGGCCTGCTCTGCGGCAGCGGTGACGAGTGTGCGTGTGGTTCCGGTCGGACTGAAATACAGTCCGATGACCGAGGATATGCGCATAGCGTTCACGTCCTTTTTCAAAGATAAATAAAAAACCACTCGAAACCCTGTGGTTTCAAGTGGTCCATGTGGCAGCCGAAGAAGGATTCGAACCCTCACAAACAGAGTCAGAGTCTGTCGTGCTACCTTTACACAATTCGGCTGAATGCTTGCCGCTCTCTGCGACTTTATTAGTATAGCGCATCCGCAGCCGGGTGTCAAGTGTTTTTTCTCCGAACAACATGATTTTTTATGGAGGCATCTCTCCGATGGCGCCGCGCAGCTTCTCGAGCGCCCGCTTTTCGATACGGGAGATATAGCTGCGAGACAGGTTCATACGGCGGGCGATCTCGTGCTGCGGCAGTGGAGCGGCAGCGCCGAGACCGTACCGCAGACGGATGACTTCGCGCTCGCGCGGACTGAGCGAGGAGAAGAGCGCACGGTACATCGAATAATAGCGGTCATGATCGTCCACAGCGTTCAGACCCTCGTCCTCGCAGCTGATCGTATCCTGAAGCGAAAGCGCATTGCCGTCGCCGTCGGTCTCGAGCGTATCCGAGAGAGAGACTTCACCGGCCGTTCTGCGCTTGCGGCGGAAGTGCATCAGCAGCTCGTTCTGGATACACTTGGAGGCATAGGTAGTCAGACGGATGCCGCGCTCTGCCTGAAAAGTGTCGACCGCCTTGATCAAACCGATCGTTCCGATGGAAACGAGATCGTCGCGCTCTGCCTCCGGGGAATAGTATTTTTTGATGATATGCGAAACAAGCCGGAGATTATGCTCGATCAGGAGATTTCGCGCGGATGTATCGCCTTCCTCGCGCATTTTCTTCAGCAGCTTCGCTTCTTCCTCGGCGGAGAGCGGCCTGGGAAAGCAGCCGTCCGCCCCCTGCACGCGCAGAACGAAGAGGAAAAATGCGCCGCCGAGCGCCGCCAGAGCAGGAAACAGCAAATAAAAGACCCCTTTCCATGCGTTTGCTTCAGCATATGCACAGAAAGGGGAGATTAGACTGCGGATAACGCAGTTTACAGACAGCGAAATCTTATTTCAGCAGCTCACGGATTTCGTCGAGCGTCGACGCAAAGAAAATACCGTGCTGGCGTTCTTCGGTCGAAAGTCCGGCGTCGATCATGCGGCGCAGCAGCGAGCGGAGGTCATCGTAATAACCATTCAGATTGTACAGAATGCAGGGGGCGTCGAGATGACCCAGCGCACGCATGCTCATCACCTCGGAAATCTCCTCGAGCGTACCCGTACCGCCGGGCATCGCGATGAACGCATCGCCGAGTTCGATCATTTTCGTGCGGCGCTCCGCCATGGTTTCGGTGACAATCAGCTCGTCGATCGCGTCGTACTGAAGCTCTGCATCGATGAAAAACTGCGGTTCGACGCCGGTGACGCGGCCGCCTGCATGCAGTGTGCTCTCCGCGAGCACGCCCATCAGACCGGATTTTGAGCCGCCGTAGACGAGCGAGTTGCCGCTCTCGCCGATCCATGCGCCAAGCGCGCGCACCGCCTGTTCAAGAGCGGGGGAATTGCCCCTGCTTGCGCCGAGATATACGGTTATGTTCATAGATTGCCTCCATATCGAAGAAAAGGTGATTTCAGAAAGAGATCAGGCCGAGCTGTATCTTCCAGAGGATAACGCGCTGTGCTGCCTGCTCGATGTCATTTTTGCGCAGCGTGCCGTTCTTTACGGCGTCGAGCACCGCATGGTACTGCGTGACGAAATCGGACGAGATGATCAGGTCGTTCCCGGCCTGTACAGCGAGCACGGCGGCGTTTTCGTCGCCTGTAAAATCGGTCACCGCCTGCATGGCGAGGTCATCGGTCATGATCACGCCGTCAAAGCCGAGCCGGCCGCGCAGCAGAGCGTGTACGGCAGGGGAGAGCGATGCCGGATAATCTGCGTCAAGGCAGGCGACGATATTATGGCTGACGAGCACGGCCTGCGCACCGGCATCGATGCCGGCCTCGAAGGGCAGCAGATCGTTCTTCTCAAAGTCACTCAGCGGGCGCGGATCGAGCGCCTGTCCGGTGTGCGTGTCGGCGGAGCCGCCGTAGCCGGGGAAATGCTTGAGCACCATGCCGATGCCGTCGCTTTTCATCTGCCCGACAACGATGCGGATATAGTTGCTCGTCGTTTCGGCATCCTGACCGAGCGTGCGGGGGTAAATAAAGCTCGACGGATCGGATGAAATATCGCACACCGGCGCGAGATTGACGTTGATGCCAAGCGAGAGCAGGAGCGCGTCCTTTTCCTCCGTGTCGCTGCGGATGCGGTCGAGACCGCCCTCGGCGTACAGCTTCTGCGGCGAGGAAAAGCGCGTATCGCGCAGATCGGGGTTCGCGCTCACGCGCACGACCGTGCCGCCCTCCTCGTCGACACCGATGAGCATGGGAACGGCTGCGGCAGCCTGACAGGAGGCGATGCCGTCCTGCACCTGCTCCCGGGTCCTGCCGTCGAAATCGCGGCCAAACAGGATGTATCCGCCGGGACTGTATTCGGCGGCCTCAGCGGCGGCGTCCGTGTCCGGACAGCGTGCAAAGAACAGCTGCGCAGTCTGCTGCTCAAGGGTAAGCTTTTCGGTGTATTCCTCAGCGGCGGCCTGCTGCTGCTCCTCGAGCGTCGGCTCGGGTGCTTCGGGCTGTGTCTGCCGGGCGGGCGGCGTTTCCGCCTGCGGCGGCTCGCTCGATGCACACGCGGAAAGGCCGAGTGTCAGCAGCAGCGCAAGAGCAAGGTGTTTTCGTACAGCCATGACCGTTCCTCCTCGTGACAAATCCTTGTGCGCACTATTATAGCAGAAATACCGGACTGTTGCAATGTATATGCGCGATGTGGTAGAATAGTCGGAGTGAAAAGACAGAAGGGAGAGATTGCCGATGCAGACAGTCGGACGTTTCGCGCCCAGTCCGAGCGGGCGCATGCACCTTGGAAACGTGCTGTGCGCGCTGCTTGCGTGGCTGAGCGCACGGCATCAGAACGGCGCGTTCCTGCTGCGGATCGAGGATCTTGACGCGATGCGCTGCCCGCGCAGCTACGCGGATCTCATTATGGACGATCTGCGCTGGCTCGGTCTCGACTGGGACGGCGAGGTGCCGTATCAGTCCGAGCGGGCGCCGATTTATGAAAAATACGAGCAGATCCTGCGTGAAAAGGGGCTGCTTTATCCGTGCTTCTGCTCCCGGGCCGCGCTGCACGCCGCGAGTGCGCCGCATCTTTCGGACGGCCGCGTGCTGTATGCCGGAACCTGCCGGGAGCTCACGCCTGCGGAGATCGAAGAAAAGCGGAAAAAACGTGCACCTGCAACGCGCGTGCGCGTGCCCGACGAGATCATCTCGTTTACCGACGGCGTGTTCGGCGCGTACAGCGAGAACCTGGCGGAGGAATGCGGTGATTTCATTATCCGGCGCTCGGACGGCGTTTTCGCCTACCAGCTCGCCGTGACGGTCGATGACGGCCTGTCGGGCGTGACCGAGGTCGTTCGCGGAAGCGACCTCATCTCCAGCACGCCGCGCCAGATCTGGCTGTACCGCCTGTTCGGCTTTGAACCGCCGCACTTCGTACATATTCCGCTGCTGTGCGACGTGGACGGACGCCGTCTGTCCAAGCGGGACGAGGATCTCGATCTCGGCCTGCTGCGCGAGCGCTTCAGCCCTGAGCAGGTCATCGGAGCGCTTGCTTTCGCCGCGCATCTCACCGACCGTGCAGAGCCGGCAAGTGTTCGGGAGCTTGTGCAGGACTTCGACTGGTCGCGTATCCCCAGACACGAGCTCTGTCTGCCGCCGATGTTCCGCTGACACGGACAAAACAGGCGGCTGTCCGTCAAAGAGGGAAAATGTTAAAAGGTGCTTGACAAATCTGAATTCGGGTATTATACTTGGTCACAGTTGAACACGAAAACCGAAGAGCAAGAGTAAGTAAGAACGAAACCGCGTTCCCAGAGAGCTGTCCGGTGGTGAAAGGACAGTATCGCAGGACGATTCTGAATGGACTTGTGAGGGCGGTCTGAAATCCGAAGGGAGAGTATGGCTGACGGTATCCCGCCGTTAGAGGGGAAGGTGTGTGATGGCACACTGGTGAGCGGGCGCTATGCGTCAATCTGGGTGGTACCGCAGAAGTTTTCAAGGCTTTTGTCCCATGATACAGTCATGTATCGTGAGGATGAAAGCCTTTTTTGTTTGACTGAAATTCGATGTGGAGGTTGGACACCATGATTACTCCAAGCAGTGATGAAATCGTAAAGCTCGCAGAAAAATACACGACTATTCCGGTCTGCCGCGAGATTTACGCTGATATGATTACGCCGATCGCGCTTCTGCGCCGGCTTCAGACGCGCTCTGACCGCTTCTTTCTTCTGGAAAGCGTAGAGGGCGGAGAAAAGTGGGCACGCTATTCCTTCCTCGGCTACGACCCCATTCTCCGGGCGACCTGCAGGAACGGAAGGGTCACGCTCGAGGGCGCGGAGAACCGCACGGTCGAGACAGACAAACCGCTTGCCGTACTGCGTGAGGTGCTCAGCAGGTACCGCGCGCCGCACATCGAAGGCCTCCCCCCGTTTACGGGCGGCTTCGTCGGCTACTTCGCGTATGCGATGCTCGGCTATGCCGAACCGACGCTCAGGATCAAGCGCGGCGCATGGGACGACTTCGATCTGATGCTGTTTGACAAGGTCATCGCATACGACCACCTCAAGCAGAAAATCGTGCTCATCGTCAATATGCAGACCGACAACGTTCTGGAGAACTACGGAAAGGCCTGCGCTTCACTTGAAGCAATGGCGGCGCTCATCGGAGATCAGACGCCGCTGCCGCCGCTCAGGGTCACGGCAAAGCCGCAGTTCACCTGCAACGTAACGGAAGAGCAGTACACGGACATCGTGGAAAAGACGCGCGAATATATCTTCAACGGCGATATCTTTCAGGCGGTTCAGTCGCGGCAGTTCACGAGCCCTTATGCAGACAGCCTGCTTTCCGCGTATCGCGTGCTCCGCACCACCAATCCCTCGCCGTACATGGTGTTCCTTTCCGTTGACGGGGACGAGATCATGTGCTCCTCGCCGGAAACGCTTGTACGCCTTCAGGACGGCCGCCTGACTACCTTTCCGGTCGCCGGTTCCCGCCCGCGCGGAAAGACAGAGGAAGAGGACAAGGCGCTCGAGCGGGAGCTGCTCGCCGACGAGAAGGAGCTTTCCGAGCATAACATGCTGGTCGACCTCGGACGAAACGATCTCGGCCGCGTGTCCAGAGTCGGCACGGTCGAGGTTACGGATTATATGATGATCCACCGCTACTCCAGGATCATGCACATCTGCTCGCAGGTCGAGGGCGATATTGCAGAGCAGTACGACGCCTGCGACGCCATCGAGGCGGTGCTCCCGGCAGGGACCCTGTCCGGCGCGCCCAAGATCCGCGCGTGCGAGATCATTGAGGAGCAGGAGAGCGAGCCGCGCGGCGTATACGGCGGTGCACTCGGCTATCTGGATTTTGCCGGCAACATGGACACCTGCATCGCCATCCGCATGGCGGCGAAAAAGAACGGTATCGTCACCGTACAGGCCGGCGGCGGCATCGTGGCGGACTCGGTGCCGCATAATGAATACATGGAAAGCGCGAACAAGGCCCGCGCGGTCATCAATGCACTGGAAAGCGCTTCGGAGGTAGACGGATAATGATACTCCTGATCGATAACTACGACTCTTTTTCCTATAATCTCTATCAGCAGGCGGCAGCCATCGAACCGGATATGCGTGTTGTGCGAAACGATGCGCTGACCGTCAGCGAAATCGAGAATCTGAATCCTTCGCACATCATCCTCTCGCCGGGTCCCGGCTATCCGAAGGACGCCGGCATCTGCGAGGAGGTCGTGACAAAGCTCGGCGGACGCATTCCGATCCTCGGCGTGTGCCTCGGCCATCAGGCCATCTGCGAGGCATTCGGCGGCCGTATCGAGCACGCGCAGCAGCTCATGCACGGCAAGCAGAGCGAGGTCACGGTCGATCCGGCAGAGCCGCTGTTCACGGGCCTGCCGGAAAAGGTAAAGGTCGCACGCTATCACTCGCTCGTTGCCGCACCGGACGTCCTGCCCGACTGCCTCAAGGTCATCTCGCGCGACGAGCGCAGTGAAATTATGGCCGTGCGGCACAGAACCATGCCGATCTACGGCGTGCAGTTCCATCCGGAGTCCATTCTGACGCCGCAGGGAACGGTCATTATGAAGAATTTCCTGAATGTATAACATCTGAAGCAGAAAGGTTGATATATCATGATACAGCTTGCAATCCACGAAGCAATCAATGGGCGCGATCTGGACTACGCCATCGCCCGTGCAACGATGGAGGAAATGATGGACGGCACGGCGACCGATATTGAAATGGCGACTCTGCTGACCGCGCTGCGCATGAAGGGCGAGACCATCACCGAGATCACGGCATGCGCCGAGGTCATGCGTGAGAAGGGTGCGCACATCGAGCCGAAGGGCGCGGTCATGGATATTGTCGGCACGGGCGGAGACGAGGTCGGCTCGTTCAATATCTCGACTACGGCGGCATTCGTTGCAGCGGCAGGCGGCGTGCCGGTAGCCAAGCATGGCAACCGTTCGGTATCCTCCAAGTCGGGTGCAGCAGACGTTCTGGAGGAGCTTGGCGTCGTGCTCAGCCTCACGCCGGAGCAGAACGAAAAGGTGCTCGCGGATACCGGAATCTGCTTCCTGTTCGCACAGGGCTACCACAAATCCATGAAGAACGTCGCGCCGGTCCGCAAGGGCATGGGCGAGCGCACGATCTTCAACGTCCTCGGCCCGCTGTCCAACCCGGCGCGCGCCACCATGCAGCTGCTCGGCGTATATGACGAAAATCTGGTCATGCCGATGGCACAGGTGCTCTCCAACCTCGGCGTAACGCGCGGCATGGTCGTATGCGGCGGCGGCATGGATGAGGCGAGCCTCATCGGAGATAACAAGGTCTGCGAGATCCGTGACGGCAGGCTGACCCCGTACCAGCTCGACCCCGAAAAATACGGACTGTCGCTGTGCACGGTGGATGATCTGCGCGGTGGATCGCCCAGAGTGAATGCACAGATCACCAGAGACATTCTCTCCGGCAGAGAGCAGGGCGCAAGGCGTGAAGAGATCCTGCTGAACGCGGGCATCGCGCTGTATCTTGGTCTGGACGGTCTGACGCTCGAAGACGGCATCAAAAAGGCCGCAGAGCTTATCGACAGCGGTGCGGCACTCGCCAAGCTCGATCAGTTCGCAGCCGCAACGCAGGAGGCGGCGAAGGCATGATTCTCGACGAACTGGCCGCTTTCGCCCGGAAACGGGTCGCGGCAGATCAGGCGAAAACACCGCTCGCGGATATAAAAGCGCAGGCGGAAGCCATGCCGAAGGGCGATTTCCGCTTCGAGAAGGCGCTGGCAGGGAAGAACTGCGCGTTTATCTGCGAGGTGAAAAAGGCGAGCCCGTCCAAGGGCGTCATCGACCCGGTATTTGACTTTGAAGCCATCGCGCGCAGCTATGAGGACGCCGGTGCGGACTGCGTTTCCTGTCTGACCGAGCCGAACTGGTTCCTCGGCTCGGACGAGATCTTTAAAAAGGTTCGAAAGATCGTCACCCGTCCGATGATCCGCAAGGATTTTACAGTGGACGAGTACCAGATCTATCAGGCAAAGGTGCTCGGTGCGGATGCAGTCCTGCTCATCTGCACGCTGCTGGACACCGAAACGATACGCGATTACATCGGCATTTGTGACAAACTCGGCATGAGCGCTTTGGTGGAAACGCACGACGCGCAGGAGATGCAGTCCGCAGTACAGGCAGGCGCGCGGCTCATCGGCGTCAACAACCGAAATCTCAAGGACTTTACGGTCGACCTCGGAAACGCGGCAAAGCTGCGGAACGGCACGCCGAAAGGCACGGTTTTTGTGGCGGAGAGCGGCGTTTCCTCGCCGGAGGACGCTGCGGCGCTGCGCAGAACGGGCGCGGACGCGATTCTCGTCGGTGAGTACCTGATGCGCGCAGCAGACAAAAAACAGGCGCTTCATGCGCTTAGGGAGGCAGCAAAATGAAACTGAAATTCTGTGGACTGACTCGTATCGAGGATATTGAGGCAGCAAATGAGACCCGCCCGGACTATATCGGCTTTGTGTTTGCGGACAGCCGCCGCCATGTGTCCGATCTGGACGCGGCGCGGCTGAAGGAGCATCTCGATCCGGAGATTAAAGCGGTCGGTGTATTTGTAAACGACGAGCCTGAGCATATCGCAGCGCTGGTGAAGGACGAGGTCATCGACCTCATTCAGCTGCACGGCGACGAAAATGAACACTACATCAAAAAGCTGCGCCGTCTGACGAACGCTCCCATCATTTATGCGGTGCGCGTCGAGACGCATCGCGACATTGAGGAGGCGGACCGGCTGCCGGTCGACTATCTGCTGCTCGATACCTATGTAAAGCATGCCTACGGCGGCAGCGGAAAGACCTTTGACTGGTCGCTGATCGGGGAGACCAGCCACCCGTATTTCCTCGCAGGAGGGCTTAACGAAGAAAATATCACGCGCGCGGCGCAGACCGGCGCGTATGCGCTCGATCTTTCGAGCGGGATAGAGACAGACGACACCAAGGACATCGACAAGATGCGCCGTGTTGCGGCGCTTGTGAAAGGAGCACACCAATGAGCAAGGGACGTTTTGGCGTACACGGCGGTCAGTATATGCCGGAGACGCTGATGAACGCAGTCATCGAACTGGAAAAGGCCTACAACCACTATAAGGACGATCCGGAATTCAATGCGGAGCTGACCGAGCTGCTGAACAGCTATGCCGGCCGTCCCTCGCGCCTGTATTTCGCGGAGCATATGACGAACGATCTCGGCGGCGCGAAGATCTACCTCAAGCGCGAGGATCTCAACCACACCGGCGCTCATAAGATCAACAACGTGCTCGGTCAGGCGCTTCTGGCTAAGAAGATGGGCAAGACCCGTCTCATCGCGGAGACCGGCGCCGGTCAGCACGGCGTTGCGACCGCGACCGCCGCTGCGCTGATGGGCATGGAGTGCGTCGTATTCATGGGCGTCGAGGACACCGAGCGTCAGGCGCTCAACGTGTACCGCATGCGCCTGCTCGGTGCGGAGGTCATTCCGGTCACGACCGGTACCGGCACGCTCAAGGATGCCTGCTCGGCAGCGTTCCGCGAGTGGACGAGCCGCATCGACGATACGCATTACTGCCTCGGTTCCTGCATGGGTCCGCATCCGTTCCCGACCATTGTCCGTGACTTCCAGTCGGTCATTTCCAAGGAAATCAAGGAGCAGATGCTCGAGAAGGAAGGCCGTCTGCCGGACACAGTGCTCGCGTGCGTAGGCGGCGGCTCGAACGCCATCGGTGCATTCTATAATTTCATCGAGGATGAAGGCGTTCGTCTGATCGGCTGTGAGGCCGCAGGACGCGGCGTTGATACGGCGGAGACCGCTGCGACCATCGCAACCGGCCGTCTGGGTATCTTCCACGGCATGAAGTCCTACTTCTGCCAGGACGAATACGGCCAGATCGCGCCCGTATACTCCATCTCGGCCGGTCTGGATTACCCCGGCATCGGCCCGGAGCACGCTTATCTGCACGACATCGGCAGAGCGGAGTACGTCCCGGTGACCGATGACGAGGCGGTAGAGGCCTTCGAATATCTCAGCCGCATCGAGGGCATTATCCCGGCGATCGAGTCCGCACACGCTGTTGCGCACGCGATGAAGCTCGCGCCGACGATGGGAAGGGACAAGATCATCGTTATCAACATTTCCGGCCGCGGCGACAAGGACTGCGCTGCGATTGCGCGTTACAGAGGAGAGAACATCCATGAGTAAGATTCAGACTGCTTTTGCAAACGGCAAGGCGTTTATCCCGTTCGTGACCTGCGGCGACCCGTCGCTCGAGGTCACCGAGCAGATCGTATACGCGATGGCGGACGCCGACGCAGACCTCATCGAGCTGGGTATTCCGTTCTCCGATCCGACTGCGGAGGGCCCGGTCATCCAGAAGGCAAATGTGCGCGCATTGTCTGCCGGAACCACAACGGATAAGATTTTCGACATGGTGCGCCGCATCCGTCAGAAGACTGACATTCCGATGGTGTTCATGACCTATGCGAACGTGGTTTATTCCTACGGCTCGGAGCGCTTCATCAGCACCGCAGCAGAGATCGGTATGGACGGTCTTATCCTGCCGGATGTACCGTTCGAAGAAAAGGCAGAGTTCGATCCGCTCTGCCGTCAGTACGGTCTGGATCTCGTGTCGCTCATCGCGCCGACCTCGCATGACCGCATTCGCATGATCGCGAAGGAAGCCTCCGGCTTCGTGTACTGTGTATCCTCGCTCGGCGTTACCGGCGTGCGCTCCAGCATCACGACCGACATCGGCGCGATGGTAAAGCTCGTTAAGGAAACACAGGACATTCCGTGCGCAGTCGGCTTCGGTATTTCCACGCCTGAGCAGGCCGCGAAAATGGCGGCTCAGTCGGACGGTGCGATCGTCGGCTCGGCCATCGTCAAGCTGTGCGCGAAGTACGGCAAGGACTGTGTGCCGTATGTAAAGGAATACGTTGAGAGCATGAAGAACGCCGTCCGCACGGCAGACTGAATGGAAAAGGGGAGAAGCGAAAGCTTCTCCCCTTTGTTTATCGGAACAACGGATATCAGTAATTATCAGCCTTGAGCTCAAAATATGCCTGCGGATGGGCGCAGACCGGACAGATGTCGGGCGCCTGTCTGCCGACGACAATGTGGCCGCAGTTCGAGCACTGCCAGATGCAGTCGCCGTCACGCGAGAACACCAGACCGTTTTCTACATTGTCGAGCAGCTTGAGGTAGCGTGCCTCGTGCTCCTTTTCGATCGCGCCGACCATCTCGAACAGGTCTGCGATATGGTCGAAGCCTTCCTCGCGCGCTTCCCTTGCAAAGGCTGCATACATATCGGTCCACTCGTAGTTTTCGCCGGCTGCTGCGGCCTTGAGGTTCGTGATCGTATCATCGATACCGCCGTTGAGCAGCTTGAACCAGATTTTTGCGTGCTCCTTTTCGTTTGCCGCCGTCTCCTCAAAGATCTTTGCGATCTGGACATAACCGTCCTTCTTCGCCTTGGAGGCGAAATAGGTGTACTTATTGCGCGCCATGGACTCGCCGGCGAACGCCGTCTGGAGATTCGCCTCGGTTTTTGTGCCCTTCAGATCAGCCATAATGGTTTGCTCCTTTCGACTTCTGACGTTTATTTATTCCGGCAGGCCGCGCACACGCCCTCAAAAAGAATGTCATAATGGGTAAGCTCGACACCCGAGGAGTCGGTCACGCGGTCAAGCAGGTCGGTGATGGGCGGCATGAATACATCGTAGACATTGCCGCATTCGGTGCAGCGCACATGATAATGCTCCTGCGTGTTGAAATCGAAGCGGTCAGCGCCCGTCGGCACCGGAACGCGCAGGATTTCGCCCTGAAGGGCGAGCTGATTGAGGTTGCGGTACACAGTCGCCTTACTGATGGAAGGATGCTCGGCTGCAACGACAGCATAAACGCTGTCCGCTGTGGGGTGGTCGTGCAGCGAGCGCACCGCCTGTAAAACAATCTGTCGCTGAACGGTGTTTCTTGTCTGTATGAATATGACCTCACTTTCTAATTGATATTTAATCTTAATTAGATTATATATCCTATTAGCAGGTCTGTCAATAGCAGGAAGCAAATTGGCGAAAGATTACAGTACATACAGCATGACCATCAGATAATGGCAGATGCTGCCGACGATAACGAACAGGTGAAACAGCTCGTGAAAGCCGAGAAGGGTGCTGAAATTCGGCCGCTTCGAGATGTAAATGATGCCGCCGGCCGTGTAGGCAAGACCGCCGGCTGCAAGCAGCGCAATGGCGGGGGAGGGCATGGAAAGTACGACACCGAAATCGAAAGCGATGGCCCAGCCGAGTGCCAGATAAAGTGCTGTACCGATCAGGCGGGGCGCGTCGATCCAGAGCAGCTTGACCGCGATACCGGTCAGTGCGATCAGCCAGATGACACCGAGAAAGAGAAAACTGCGCGGTGCAGGCATGAATTTCAGGATGATCGGCGTGTAGCTGCCGGCAATCAGAACGTAGATCATGCTGTGATCGAGCTTTTTCAGGCGGCGAAGCACCGCCTCTCCGCGCAGCGAGAAATGGTATACGCTGCTTGCGGAATAGAGCGCGATGAGCGAGAGACAGAACACCACGGCTGCTCCTGCAAGCTGTCCGGAAATATCAGGATCAAACAGCAGCCGCAGCAGCAGGATCAGCAGACCGGATACACTGAGAACGGCGCCGACAAAGTGTGAATAACAGGAAAACGGATCTCTGGCCTTGAGAAATGCACGAGGCATATGGACTCCTCCTTGAAGTGATGTAGAGATAAATACTATATAACACTTATTATGATACCATATTTTTGAGAGATTGCAAGAGAAAGTCTGTATGTAATTTTTGCCGTTTTTTCGAACAGTATGCACCGGGAACAAAAAAGAGCACAGAACTTAATTCTGTGCTCTCGTTTTGCGAAAAATATGGAATTTTACGTTATGCAACAATTTTAACCGTCTGGTTTGCTTCGTCCCAGTCCACGTCAAAACCGCACACCGAGGCGAGGCTGCGCAGACGATAATAGTTGTAGTCGTCTATGCAGAACGCTGCGATCATGTGACTCTGTCCCTCTACGATGGTCGGCTCTGTGACCGACTGTACAGTGCGCTTTTGAGGAGAAAGCACCTTGTTTTCCGTGCCGATGGGGGTGTACTGCTCGCGCGGAGAAAGCGTGACCTGCTGCTTTTCCTCGCTCCAGCCAACTGCGTAATCCCATTCGCAGCCGCTCAGCAGCAGCGCCGCATCGCGCACGCGAACGTAGTTTTCATCACCGATGCTGTAAGCCTGAAGCGTGGTCTTTTTCCCGTTCAGCGAGACCGTGACGGTCGTCGGAGCGGCGGTCGCCCTCTGACGCAGCACCATCGGAACCGTGCGGTCCATGCGGATGCCGTAGCGCGGCAGATTGTAAAGACCGTAGGTCGGACGCGCCATGCCGGCATTGGTCAGCGTTGAGATTTTGATGCCGTTTTTCTCCAGGATGGGCTGCATCCAGCGGTCATACGCGCCGTAAGGATAGGAAAAGTAATTGACGGTCGTCTGACCGGTGTGCTGCTCGATCAGAGAAATGCTCTGCGCGAGATCATTCCCGACACGCTCAGTGTACTGTGACTGGCTTTCGCCCTTTTCGCGCATGATGCCGTTGATGCCGTCCGGCGCATTTGCACCGCCGTACTTCGGGTTGTGGAGATCATAGGTATGGGAGCCGAACTGGAACAGACCGCTGTCATACATGGATTTTACCTCGTCCCAGTTCAGCGAGTGACGGCTGGTGTCGGTATCGTCCGCGTCCTTGATGTGGCTTGCTATGAGTGCAACGGTCGCCTTCATGCCGGTCTGCTGAAGAATGGGCGCTGCGATCGTATAATTGGAGAGGTATCCGTCGTCAAAGGTGATCATCACGGGACGGGCGGGGAGGCTGCGCTTTCCCTCGCCGATCTCCTCGACTTCGCTCGGGAACAGCGGCGTATAGCCAAACGACTCCAGAAACTCCATGTCCAGACGGAAACGCTCATCCGTGATCGTCATGCTGGAGGTTTTGTTCGGATCCTGAGTCAGATTGTGGTACATCAGAATGGGCATCGAGCTGCTCTGCGTTTCTGCCGCACCGGCGGCAAGCCCTGCCGTCAGCGCGAGTACCGCAGCCGCAGCGGCTATGCTCCGCTGAAAAAACTGATTCATCGCTTCTTTCCTGCCTTTCTGTCCGGCGGAGAGGAAAATCCTTACTCCGTCGGAACCGAAACAAGTATAGCACAAATTTCTTCATCTGTCTACTTTCGTACTTCGCGGCTCTTGCACACGGCGAACGAAGGGGATATAATAGTACAGTAAACTATATGGTAAAGAGGTGGAACCTATGCCACGGCTGGAACAGACCATAGACGCGGTATTTTCCGACCGCGACATCACACCGTCTGACGTCCCGCAGCTCGATCTGTATATGGATCAGGTGCTCACGCTGTTCGACCGCACGCTCTCCGAGAGCAAGCGCGCGCCGGGCGACAAGCTGCTGACTAAGACGATGGTCAATAATTATGTCAAAGAAGGACTGATGACACCGGTCCGGGGTAAAAAGTATACCCGGGAGCAGATCATGCAGCTGCTGTGCGTGTATCATCTCAAGCAGACGCTGCGTCTGAGCGACGTCAAGGCACTGACGGGCCGGACGGATGTGGATTTCGAAGCCTGTTATGCTGCGCTGCTCGAGGACAAGGAACAAATGCGCACATTTATCCCCGAGCTGCTGCGAAGCCAGCTCACAAACGACGCGAGCGACCCGAATGACCGCCTGCGTCTGTGCCTTGCGCTCAGCGAGGTCGCCAATTACCTGCGCCGCCTGTGCGAGAGCATGATCGACGCGATACCCTCGGAGGAAAAGGAGACTGAGACCTGATGTCGATTGAAAAAGCCCGTGCATGGCTGAAAAAATATGATGCGGACAGCCGCATCGTGGAATTTCCCGTATCGTCTGCGACTGTGGAGCTAGCTGCGGAGGCAGTCGGCTGCGAACCGGCGCGTATTGCCAAAACGCTGTCTTTCCGCACGAACGATGGCGTGATCCTGATCGTCGCGGCAGGCGATGCCAAGATCAACAACCCGAAATACAAGGCTCGCTTCGGCTGCAAGGCGCGTATGCTCGCCTTTGAGGAGGTCGAGCCGGAAATCGGACATGCGGTCGGCGGCGTATGTCCGTTCGGCGTCAACGAGGGCGTGACCGTATTCCTCGACGAATCGCTGAGACGCTTCGAGACGGTTTTCCCGGCCTGCGGCTCGTCCAATTCCGCTATTGAACTGACCATCCCGGAGCTTGAAAAATATTCCGGCTTCAAGGCATGGGTAGATGTATGCAAAGGATGGAGAGAAGAATGAGGATTGCAGTTGCTCAGATCGGTTCCGGCGAAAACAAGGAGATGAACCGGTATATGATCGAACGGCTTGCATGGAGCGCATCGGAGGCCGGCGCAGATATGCTGTTCCTGCCGGAATATGCGATGTTCTGTGCAGGAAGCGACCGCGCGGCGCGCAACATGGAGGCTGCGGAGCCACTCGACGGCCCGTTCGTCACCGCGCTCAGCGAGCTTGCAGCAGGTCAGGGTCTCTGGATCTGCGCCGGCATGTACGAGCAGACCGATGGCCTGCCGTACAACACGGTCGTCGTCATTGATGATGAGGGGCGGCTGCGCGGCACGCACCGCAAAAACCGCCTTTATGATGCTTTCGGCTATCGCGAGTCGGAGGAGTGCCGGGCAGGGGAGCAGCCCTTTGAGCCTGTCGAGACCCCGGCCGGCAGGCTCGGCATCATCACTTGCTATGAGCTGCGTTTCCCGGAGCTTGCAGCCGAGCAGAAAAAACGCGGAGCAGAAGTGCTTTTTGTACCGGCAGGCTGGGTCTGCGGCGAAAACAAGCCGCTTCATTGGAATACGCTGCTCTGCGCGCGCGCCATTGAAAACGGCGTGACGGTCATCGGCGCGGATCAGTATCGCGCGGATCATTTTATCGGCCACAGTGCAGTCTTTGCCCCGGATGGCACGACGCTCGCTTCGCTCGGCGCCGGAGAAGGCCTGCTCGTCACGGAAATCGCAGGAACAGAAGAAGAGGAAGAAGGAGAAGAAGAATGAAATTCGATCCCACGTTATATGTCATTACGGACAGCACCTATCACACGACCGAAACGCTCCTGCACGCGGTCGAGGAGGCCTGCAGGGGCGGCGCGACGCTCATTCAGCTTCGCGAGAAGGAGACGGGCGGCCGCGCGTATCTGGAGCTGGCGCAGCAGGTCAAAGCGGTCACAGACCGCTTTCAGGTCCCGCTCATCATTGACGACCGTGTAGACGTTGCGATTGCGTGCGATGCCGCAGGCGTTCACGTCGGTGCGAGCGATCTGCCGGTCGCGGTCTGCCGAAAACTGCTCGGCCCGGACAAGATCGTCGGCGCGACGGCAAAATCGGTCGAGGCGGCAAAGGCGGCCTATGAGGATGGTGCTGACTACCTCGGTACGGGCGCGATCTTCCCGACCACCACGCATGTCACCACCAAGGTAACGCCGGTTTCCGTGCTGAACGATGTCTGCCGCGCTGTGCCGATCCCGGTCGTCGCGATCGGCGGCCTGAATGCGGACAACATGGATGTGCTGTCGGAAAGTCCGATCGCAGGCGTTGCGGTTGTCTCCGCTGTAATGAAGGCGGCGGACCCTGCCGCCGCGGCAGCGCATATCAAGGAAAAATTCGACAAAATGCGTACAAAATAAATACAGACTGCGATAAAAAGGCTCCCGAAAGCGTAATCGGGAGCCTTTTTTCTGTATTTATGCGGCGTCCTGGAGTTCCTCGACCGCTTCCTGTCTGGTGTCGGCGGAAAACAGGAACGCGCCGTCTGCGTCATATACCTCGATGTGTCCGTTTACATATTCCAGCGTGCAGTTCATGTTGCGCGCCTCCCCTCGTTTTCGATGGTTTTATTATACCGAAGAATAAGGGAAATAAAGCGGACTTATTGCACCGCTGTCACTCGATCTGCTGGAGGAACATACGCTTCTTGAGGAAAGTGCGCACTTCGTCGGCCTGCGGGATGGAAGGCGCTGCGCCGGCACGGGAAACCGCGAGGGCGGCAGCGGCAGCGGCCTCGCAGAGTGCTGCCTGCGGCGATTTGTGTGCGCAGGCGGCCGCGAGGAAATAGCCGCAGAAGGTATCGCCTGCACCGGTCGTGTCCACGGTCTTGACCGGGAAGGCCTCCTGCACGTATTCTGCACCGCCGAGAAGGGCGATCGTGCCGCGTTCGCCTGCTGTCACGACAAGATCTGCCGAGGGGAACCGGAGATGCAGGTGCTCGAGCAGGGTTGCCGGTGCAGTGCCAGGGGCGGCGTTTGCGAGAAGCGCCGCCTCGCTCTCATTGACGATAAACATATCCACATCGTCAAGCGGCAGCGCATCGGGATTCACTGGGAAAGGTGAGGGGTTGAATACTACGCGGAAGCCGAGACCGTGCGCACGGCGGATGATGCTGTCGGTGAGGCTGGTCTCGTTCTGAAGCAGGACGATATCTCCGTCGCTGCCGCAGGCGAACACATCCTCAAGATATGCGTGCGTCAGCCCGCGGTTTGCGCCGCCCCAGACGAGAATGCGGTTCTGTCCGCCGGCGTCGACCTCAATGACAGTGTGACCGGTGGGAATGTCAAGCTGGAGCAGATGACCGGCATCCGCTCCGGCTTCTTCGAGCAGAGAGGCAAGAAAGCCGCCGTCAGGGCCGATCGCGCCGCCGTGGATGACCTCCGCGCCGGCACGCGCTGCGGCGATCGACTGGTTAAGGCCCTTTCCGCCTGCAAAGACCGTGTGGCTCTTTGCGGTAACGGTCTCTCCCGGACGGACAAATTCCTCGACAGTGTAAACGTTATCAATGTTCAGCGAACCGAAATTAAGTATCTTCATGGTTTTCCTCCTGTTCTGAAGCAGCCTTCTCGCCGCTCTGACGGTGAGGGCGAACGGATGCGAGCGGATTTTTCTGCGCAGCCTCGCGCAGACTGCTGTCCTCGATATGGGTATAGATCATGGTCGTGCTGACGCTTGTGTGCCCCAGAATAGTCTGGAGCGTGCGGATGTCAACGCCGTTCTGATACATGAGTGTTGCGGCGGTGTGGCGCAGCTTGTGTGCGGAATATTTATGCGTGTTAAGACCGGCCTGACCGACGTATTTCTTGACAAGCCATTTCACCGTCTGGACACTGATGCGGTTGCGGTTGCGACTGATGAACAGCGCGTTTTTATCCCTGTCGTGCGGACGGAGACGGTGCGGCAGGTACTGGTTGATCGCGTCGGCGCAGGCCTCGTTCAGATAGACCGTGCGCTCTTTGCCGCCTTTGCCGGTGACGCGCACGGTATCACGCTGAAAGTCGGTAAGATTGAGACCGACGAGCTCGGATACGCGCAGACCGCAGTTGAGAAACAGCGTCAGAATACAGTAATCGCGCTCGGCGTATTCGCCCTGCACGGCTTCGAGTAGTTTTACGCTGTCATCGGCGGTTAGATACACCGGAAGCGTTTTGCGGATGGTCGGGGACTCGAGGCTTGCCATCGGATTGGTCTCGAGCAAATGCTTTTTGTCGGTCAGATATCGAAAAAAAGCGCGGATCGCGGAGACCTTGCGTGCGCGCGAATTTACGCTCAGGCCGAACTCAGTATCCGGACTGTTCTGCTGCGTGGGGCGCTCGCCGGACATGTATTCCAGATAATCATAGGCATCACTCAGCGTCACGGTTTTGAGAAAGTCAATGTCGACATCATCGATGGCAATGCGGTCGATCGGCAGCCCGCGCGGCACGAGACCCTTGTTGTGCTTGAGCACACGCAGGAACAGCCGCAGATCGAGATAATATTCGTGGGCGGTCCTGGCGGACTTGCCCTGAATGGTCGAAATATAGGTCAGAAAATCGCGCAGGATGCGCGGCGCATCGGCGGCGTATTCGGACATCGGTCGCTCCATGCGGAAAACCTCCTTTGTATGGGGCATATCATTTCAAAATAAGTATAGCACAAAGCCTGCGGGATTTCGAGAACTTATTGATTTTTTACGCGCGCAGCGGTATAATAAGTCCAATAAAACACCCGGAAAGAAGGCGCGTTTTCATGCCGAAAAGCTCGAACCAGAAGCTGAAGCTCCTTTACCTGCGGCGAATCCTGCTCGAAGAGACCGATGATAATCATCACCTGAATGCAGAACAGCTGGTCTCCAAGCTGGAACAGCTGGGCATCAATGCCGACCGAAAGACGATCTATGCAGATGTGGCGGCCCTGCAGGACTATGGCATGGATATTTTTCTCCAGCGCGGTCCGGGCGGCGGCTACAGCGTTTCCTCACGCGAGTTCGAACTCCCCGAGCTCAAGCTGCTCGTAGACGCGATCCAGTGCTCACGGTTTATCACGGAAAAGAAAAGCCGCGAGCTGATCGGCAAGATTGAGTCTCTTGCAAGCAGGGAAGAAGCGCGTCAGCTTCAGCGCCAGGTCTATGTCAGCGACCGCCTGAAAAACATTGATGAGAAGATCTACTACAATATCGACGCCCTGCACCGCGCGGTGTCGAGCGGCGTGAAAATTCGATTTCTGTATTTCAACTGGGCACTCGATTTCACACGCCGGGATAAAATCTACCGGAATTACCGTCATGACGGCGCATATTACTGCGTCAGCCCGTGGGCGCTGACATGGGACAACGAAAACTATTACCTCATCGCCTACGACCCGTCTGCGCCGGAAGGCTCGCGCATCCGCAACTACCGCGTTGACAAGATGGAAAACATTCAGCTGACTGAAGAAAAACGTGAGGGTGCGCAGCATTTCCGCGGCAGCTTCAGTCCGGCAGCGTATTCGCGCAAGATGTTCGGCATGTTTTCCGGACATGAGGAGATCGTGCGCCTGCGCTGCCGCAAGGATGCCATCAACATCCTGCGCGACCGGTTCGGCTCCGAGCTCATGGTGCAGCCGGACGACAGCACACATTTCTTTGCGAGCGTGACCGTTGCGGTCAGTCCGCAGTTTTATGCGTGGGTCGTCGGCCTGAATGGCGCAGTGCGCATCGTTGCGCCGCAGCACGTCTGTGACAGCTTTCGAAGGCTGCTGCTGGAACAGCTTGAAGAATAACAGAAAACAGTCCTCCGCCGGTTTGGCTGCCGGAACGGAGGACTGCTGTTTTTCTGAAATTATTCCCAGCCGACCTTGTGCTGGAGCGGACCAGAGCCGCGGCCGAGGTCGAGACCATAGGCGATGCAGGCGGTGAGATACCGCTTGGCGCGGCGGACGCTCGCCGCAAGAGAATGTCCCTCGGCGAGGTTGCAGGCGATCGCGGAGGACAGCGTGCAGCCGGTGCCGTGTGTGTTGGGGTTGTCGATGCGCGGCGAGGGAAACCAGTGACAGGTCTCACCGTCAAACAGCAGGTCATCTGCACAGTCGGCAAGGTGCCCGCCCTTGACGAGCACAGCGCCGCCGGTTTTCGCAGCGATTTCCTTTGCTGCCTGCTCCATGCCGTCTCGGTCGGTGATCTCGTGGCCGCAGATGGCGGCGGCCTCGTGCAGATTAGGCGTGACGAGTGTGCACAGGGGGAACAGATCGCCTATGAGCGCGTCGGCTGCGTCCCTTTGCAGCAGAACCTGACCGCTCGATGACATCATGACCGGATCGAGCACGATATTTTTCGCGTGATGCGCACGCAGACACTCTGCGGTCTTATGTATGATCTCCTTATCGTACAGCATGCCGATCTTGACAGCATCCGGGCGGATGTCCTCAAAAACGCAGTCGATCTGCCTGCCGACGAGATCGGCCGGCACAGCCTGCATGCCGGTCACATGAAAGGTGTTCTGCGCGACGACAGCAGAAATAACCGCCATGCCGTATACCCCGTGCGCCTCGAAGGTCTTGAGGTCGGTCTGAATGCCCGCACCGCCCGTCGGGTCGGTACCTGCAATGCTGAGTACATTTTTCATTGTTCTGTTTCCTCCAGTCCGCTGCCATCAAAGGCAGGAATAAAGCTCTCGCTGATCGACTCGTCCTGCTGAAAGAAGCCGCCAAGACCGAGCTCACGGAACTCTCCGCAGGCTGTTTCGTACTCTTCAGCGGTGATCGTCCGGTCCAGCTCGGGATATTCGCCCATATCAAAGGGAGTGTACTGCCGCATGAGGCTGACGAGCACGCGGTTTCCCCAGCGCACAGCAATATCACGCAGTATCTGCGAGGTGTCGCCGCCGAGACCGGGCAGCATGAGGTGACGGATGACCGTGCCGCGCGTCAGCATGCCGTTTTCATCAAATTGCGGCGCACCGGTCTGACGCACCATTTCATCGATGGCAGGAACCGCGAAATCGCGGTAATCCTGTGCATGTGAGTAGAGGCCGGCGTAGTAGCTGCTGTAATACTTGTAGTCGGGCAGATAAATGTCGATCTGTCCGTCGAGCAGGTGCAGCGTCTCGATACATTCGTAGCCGCTCGAGTTGTAAACGACAGGGAGGGTAAGGCCTTCGTTCCGGGCAAGCGTGAGCGCGCGGATGATCTGCGGCACATAGTGTGCACCTGTAACGAGATTGATGTTGGCGGCGCCTTTGCGCTGAAGCGAGAGAAAGGTGGCGGCGAGACTTTCCTCTGTAATCATTCGGCCTGCGGCCTCTCGGCGGCTGATGGCACGGTTCTGGCAGAATACGCAGCCAAGCGAGCAATGCGAGAAAAATACCGTTCCGGAGCCGTTTGCTCCCGAAATGACCGGCTCCTCCCACAGATGCAGCGATGCGCGCGCTGCTTCGACGGAAGCGCCTGCACCGCAGACGCCGCGCGTTTTTGTTCTGTCCGCACCGCAGGCGCGCGGACAGAGCTTGCAGTTTTCCAGCAGACTCATCAAAATTCGTTCCCTCCATTAAGATATATTATAGCGCATTTTTGTATGGAAATAAAGGGGGCGGCGTGTTATAATAAAACATAATGCCGAAAAATTATACGGTGATAACAGAGTGATTATGTAGGAGATACAGGATATGAAAATTTCTGAACTTTTGAAGCAGGACAAGGTCACCCTCTCCTTTGAGGTGTTTCCGCCCAAGACGAGCAGCAGCTATGAGTCGGTAGCCAGAGCAACGCAGGAGATTGCGGCGCTGAGACCGGATTTCATGAGCGTAACCTACGGCGCAGGCGGCGGCACGAGCGAGCACACGGTCAATATTGCGGCTGACCTCAGGAAGAAGTATGACGTCACTGTGCTGACTCATCTGACTTGCGTGTCCTCGACCCGTGAGCATGTTGCAAAGATGGTTCAGAAATACAAGGAAAACGGTATCGAAAACATTCTTGCGCTCCGCGGCGACATCCCGGAGGGCGGCGCTCCGCACAGCGATTACCATTATGCAGCCGAGCTCGTGCGCGACATCAAGTCGCAGGGCGACTTCTGCATCGGCGGCGCATGCTATCCGGAGGGTCATGTAGAGGCGGCGAACAAGACCGAGGATATTCTGCATCTGAAGGAAAAGGTCGAGGCAGGCTGCGAATTTCTGACCACGCAGATGTTCTTTGACAACAATATCATGTATAATTTCCTGTACCGTATCCGCGAGAAGGGAATCACGGTCCCGGTCATCGCAGGCATCATGCCGGTAACCAACGTCAACCAGATCAAGCGCATCACCTCAATGTCCGGTACTTACCTGCCCGAGCGCTTCAAGGCAATCGTTGACCGCTTTGGCGACAACCCGGCGGCGATGAAGCAGGCGGGCGTGATCTACGCGACCGAGCAGATCATCGACCTGATCGCGAACGGCGTAAACCACATCCACGTTTACTCGATGAACAAGCCGGAGATTGCCGCCGGTATTCAGGCCAGCCTGTCGGAGATCCTCGGATGATCTCCTTTGACCGCAGAGAAGCGCTGCGCTATATGGGGTATCACGGTACGGAGCCGGACGCAGCAGTAGCGGAGAGCCTGGAACGCTGTGCCGCTGAGCTTCAGGCGGCTGTGCAGCCGAAAAGCATCTCCGCCCGCTTCCCGCTGTCCTTCACCGGGGAGAATACGATGCAGATCGGCGATCTCACCGTCACAAGCGCGAATCTCGCGCGCAACCTCAGGGGCTGCACGGAAGTATACCTGATGGCGGCGACACTCGGCATCGGCGCAGATCGGCTGATCGCGCGCGCTTCGGCAGTCCGCATGAGCGATGCTGTTATCCTGCAGGCGGTAGCGGCGGCCATGATCGAGACCTGCTGTGATGAGGTGAACGATGCGCTGCGGCGCACGGCGGAGCAGGAGGGGCTGTATTGCCGTCCGCGCTTCAGTCCCGGCTACGGCGATTTTTCCATCGAGCATCAGCGTGATTTTTCCCGTCTGCTCGATACACCGCGCAAGATCGGTCTCACCGTGACCGAAAGCTGTCTGCTCGCGCCGATCAAATCGGTGACGGCGGTCATCGGTCTTTCGCCCGAAAAACAGGACTGCCATCGCAAGGGCTGCGAGGAATGCGGCAAAACAGATTGCAACTTCAGGAGATAAAGAGAAATGAAACTGACCGAACGTTTAGGAAAAGAATGGGTGTTTTTTGACGGCGGCATGGGCACGATCCTGCAGGCGCACGGACTGAAGGCCGGCGAGCTGCCCGAAACGTGGAACCTGTCGCATCCGGATGAGATCATCGCGCTGAACCGCAGCTATTTTGAGGCAGGCTGTGATGTCGTCAATACCAATACCTTCGGCGCGAATGCGCTCAAGTATCCGGACAACCTGCGCGAGATCGTCGAGGCGGCGGTGAGCCATGCAAAGACCGCGCGCAGCCTTGCAGGACGCGAGGAGGCTTTTGTAGCACTCGACATCGGACCGACCGGCAAGCTGCTCCAGCCGATGGGCGATCTGCCGTTCGAGCGGGCGGTCGAGCTGTTTTCCGAGACCATTCGCATCGGTGCGGCGGCAGGCGCCGACCTTGTTCTGATCGAGACCATGAGCGACAGCTACGAGGCCAAGGCAGCGGTGCTCGCAGCTAAGGAAAGCTGCGATCTGCCGGTTGTTGTCACCACCATTTTTGACGAAAAGGGCAAGCTGCTCACCGGCGGCACGGTGGATTCGGTCGTTGCCATGCTCGAAGGTCTGCGCGTAGACGCGCTCGGCGTCAACTGCGGCCTTGGCCCGGTACAGATGAAGCCGATCATCAAGCGCCTGACCGAGGTTTCCTCGCTTCCGATCGTTGTCAATCCGAATGCCGGTCTGCCGCGCAGCGAAAACGGCACGACGGTATTCGATATCGACGCAGAGGAGTTTGCGGCTCTCATGGGAGAGATTGCCGGCATGGGCGTGCACGCGCTCGGCGGCTGCTGCGGCACGACACCGGCGCACATCAGTAAAATGATCGAGGTGTGCCGCAAAAAGCCGTTCGCCGCGCCGGTTCCCAAGCACAGAACGGTGGTTTCGTCGTTCTCGCAGACGGTCGAGATCGGCCCTAAGCCGGTCATCATCGGCGAACGCATCAACCCGACCGGCAAGAGCAGGTTCAAGGCGGCGCTGCGCGAGAACAACATCGAGTACATCCTCGGTGAGGGCATGGCGCAGGAGGACAGCGGTGCACACATCCTTGACGTAAACGTCGGCCTGCCTGAAATCGATGAGCCGGCAATGATGGAGCGCGTCGTGACGCGCCTTCAGAGCGTTATTGCACTGCCGCTTCAGATCGATACCTCGAATACCGAGGCAATGGAACGCGGCATGCGTCTGTATAACGGCAAGCCGATGATCAACTCGGTCAGCGGCAAGATGGAGAGCATGGAAGCGGTCTTTCCGCTCGTGCGCAAGTACGGCGGCGTTGTGGTTGGTCTGGCGCTCGATGAAAACGGCATTCCGGCGACTGCCGAGGGACGCATTCAGGTCGCAAGGAAGATCTACGAGACCGCGGAAAAATACGGCATTCCGCATGAAGACATCGTGATCGACGGCCTTGCAATGACGATTTCCTCGGACAGCGGCTCGGCGCTCGTCACGCTCGAAACGCTGCGCCGCGTGCGCGATGAGCTGCACGGACACTCTATTCTCGGCGTTTCCAACATTTCCTTCGGCCTGCCGCAGCGTGAGATCGTCAACTCGAATTTCTTCACCATGGCGCTCCAGAGCGGTCTGTCCTGTGCGATCATCAACCCGAATATGGACGCAATGATGCGCTCTTACCGCGCGTATCTTGCGCTTGCAAACCTGGACGAGCAGTGCGCCGGTTATATTGCAGCCTACGGAAACCAGCCTGCGCCTTCTGCTGCTCCGGCAGCGGCGGGCGGTGCAGTCATGCCGCTTGGCGAAAGCATTGAACGCGGTCTGGGCGAGCGCGCGGTGCAGGCCGCGAAGGAAATGCTTCAGACGGCAGCGCCTCTCGATGTTGTAAACGGCGAGCTCATTCCGGCGCTTGACCGCGTGGGCAAGGGCTTCGAGAAGGGAACGGTATTCCTGCCGCAGCTGCTGATGAGTGCGGAGGCGGCCAAGGCTGCGTTCGAGGTCGTTAAGGAAGCGATGAAGGGCGAGGATCAGCAGACCAAGGGCAAGATCATCCTCGCGACGGTCAAGGGCGACATCCACGACATCGGCAAAAATATCGTCAAGGTCCTGCTTGAAAACTATGCTTATCAGGTCCTCGACCTCGGCAAGGACGTTCCTCCCGAGGTGATCGTAGACACCGCCATCAGGGAGGATATCAAGGTAGTCGGTCTGAGTGCACTGATGACGACAACCGTTGTCAGCATGGAGGAGACCATCAGGCAGCTGCGCGAGAAAAAACCAGACACCAAGGTCGTTGTCGGCGGCGCGGTGCTGACGCAGGAATATGCGGACTCCATCGGCGCGGACTGCTACGCGAAGGACGCGATGGCGACCGTTCACTTTGCGGACAGCGTTTTTGGCGTATAAACAGAAAAGAGGCATATCCGACGGGGGAAACTCTCGGATATGCCTTTCTCATAAAAAAGAAAACCATGCGCTCCCGAACGAAGGGGCGCATGGTTTTTGTTTATCTGGACGCGATAACGTCGTTCATATCATACATACCGGACTGCGTGCGGGTCGCCATGTACTCGGCTGCATCGACAGCGCCAACCGCGAAAACCTCACGGGAAAGCGCGGTGTGCTTGATCTCGATGATCTCGTCGCGGCCGCAGAACAGCACGCTGTGCTCGCCGACGATCGTGCCGCCGCGGACAGCGGAAATGCCGATCTCGTGCGCCGGACGCTTTTCGCGGCGCTCGTGGCGGTCGTAGACATATTCAGCCTTGTAGGGCAGGGCGGAGGCAACTGCGTCTGCGAGCATGATCGCCGTGCCGGACGGCGCGTCGAGCTTCTGATTGTGGTGCTTCTCGATGATCTCAACGTCGTACTTGTCGCCGAGAACGGAAGCCGACTTCTTGAGCAGCTCGCTCATCAGGTTGATGCCGATGGACATGTTGCCCGAACGGAATACCGGAATGGAGGCGGAGGCTGCGCGGATGCGGTCAAGCTGCTCGGCGCTGTGGCCGGTGGTGCAGATCACGACCGGCAGACGGCGCGCCTCACAGTAATCGAGCAGACGCTCGGTCAGCGCGGCGTTCGAAAAGTCGATGACAACATCGCAGTCACCCTGATACTCCGCAAAATCCTTGTAGATCGGGAAATCTGCGTACTGTTCGGTGCGAATATCAAAGCCGACAGCGATTTCCATGCCGTCGCGGCTGCTGACGATATCGCTGATCACACGGCCCATGCGGCCGCTGCAGCCGGAAAGCGCGATTTTTAACATCTTTCTCTGTTCTCCTGTCTGTCTGTGAAGAAATTAGATTTTGCAGCCTGCGTTCTCCAGCTCGCGCTTGATATAGGCGATGTGCTCCTCGCTCGGCTCAACGAGCGGCAGACGGAGATCGCCGACCTTCCAGCCGAGCAGTTCCATTGCCTTCTTGACCGGGATCGGGTTGACCTCGCAGAACAGCGCGTCGATGAGGCTGTGATACTTGAACTGCATCTGAGCGGCCTCGGGATAACGATTTTCAAGGCAGAGCTGCGTGAGATCGTGGGTCTCCTGCGGCGCAACATTGGAAAGGACGGAAATAACGCCCTTTGCGCCGAGCGACATCATCGGAACGATCTGATCGTCGTTGCCGGACCATACGTTCAGGTTGTCGCCGCACTTCGCCATGGTTTCAGCCAGCAGCGAGAAGTTGCCGGAAGCAGCCTTGAGGCCGTTGATATTCGGGTGCTTAGACAGCTCATACAGGGTATCGGCGGTGAAGGAAACGCCGGTACGGCTCGGCACGTTGTACAGAACGATCGGAAGATCGCAGCAGTCTGCGATTGCGGTGTAGTGTGCGATCAGGCCGCGCTGCGTAGTCTTGTTATAGTACGGCGTAACCGACAGACCGGCATCAGCGCCGCATTCAGCTGCAAACTTGGTCAGCTCAATGGCGTATGCGGTGTCGTTGGAACCCGTGCCGGCAATGACCGGAACACGGTGGTTGACATACTTGCAGCACCATGCCAGTGCTTCGCGGTGCTCCTTGTCGTGCAGGGCGGAGGCCTCGCCGGTCGTGCCGCAGACGATGATCGCATCAGTATGATGTGCAATCTGGTAGTCGATAATGCGGCCGAACTCCTCGTAGTTTACCTCACCGGTGGACTTGAACGGGGTGATGATCGCAACACCCGCACCGGTAAAAACAGGCTTCTTCATAGTAAGAATGCTCCTCCTTAGCGGTCCATATAGCCCTCGGCGCACAGCAGCTCTGCCATCAGAACAGCGCCGCCGGCAGCGCCGCGCAGAGTATTATGCGACAGGCTGACGAACTTGTAATCAAAAATGGTGTCCTCGCGCAGACGGCCGATGGTGACGCCCATGCCGTTCTCGGTCATGCGGTCGAGCTTGGTCTGCGGACGGTTATCCTCCTCGCAGTAGGTGAGATAATGCTCGGGAGCAGACGGGAGCTTCAGCTCCTGTGCACGGCCCTTGAAGCTGTTCCAGCGCTCGATCATGACCTCCTTGGAGGGCTTGTTCTTGAACTTGACGGAAGCCGCAGCCATGTGACCGTCAGAGCAGGCAACGCGCAGGCACTGCGCAGAGATGACCGGGACAGTCGCCGGCTCGATGTGGTCGCCCTCGATGTGGCCCCAGATCTTCATCGGCTCCTTCTCGCTCTTCTCTTCCTCGCCGCCGATATACGGGATAACGTTGTCGACCATTTCCGGCCAGGTCTCGAAGGTCTTGCCGGCGCCCGAGATTGCCTGATAGGTGCAGACGGAAACCTCGGTCGGTTCAAAGTCCATCAGGGCGGACAGAGCCGGAACATAGGACTGGATCGAGCAGTTGGACTTGACCGCGATGAAACCGCGCTTGGTGCCCAGACGCTTGCGCTGTGCCGGGATGATCTCAGCGTGGTCGGCATTGATCTCCGGAATGATCATCGGAACGTCCGGGGTGCCGCGGTGAGCGGAGTTGTTGGAGCAGACCGGGCACTCGAGCTTCGCATACTTTTCCTCGAGAGCGCGGATCTCGTCCTTCTTCATGTCGACCGCGCAGAAGATGAAATCGACCTTGGAGGCGATCTCCTCTGCGTCTGCGGTTGCGTCGTACATGACCATGTCCTTGTACTTGTCGGGCATCGGAACGGTCATCTTCCAGCGGCCTTCACAAGCCTCGGCATAGGTCTTGCCCTTGTTGCGCGCAGATGCTGCGAGAGCAACGACCTCGAACCACGGATGATTCTCCAGCAGCAGGGAGAAACGCTGACCTACCATGCCGGTCGCGCCGACGATGCCTACTTTGTACTGCTTCATGTTTATCAGATCCTTCCAGAAAGGTGTAATAACGTGTGTGTGCATCCGGCGGATACACTGCAATTTTCACCGGCAGCGGCGTTTTCTGTGAGAAATATCACGCTGTGTGCCGAAATATGAAAAATACCGGTTGAAAAACCGGTATGACCTATACTATAATAGAAAGAGCGGAAAAATCGCCGCCGCTTTCTAACACAGCTTAGCTCTCCACCGGCATTTCTGCTGATGACAGACGCAGGGATTTTATCCGCAGCATCCAGTCCGGTCCTGCCGCAACAGAACGACCGACTTCGGCGGAAGACCCTTTTTCGGCTGATGAACGGGTTTGCGGACCCTGTCAGGCGATACTGATGAAAACCGCGCCTCTATCTGTATCAGATACTTTTCCTTCTTATTTTAAGATAAGGCGATATATTTGTCAATAGAAGGCGGCAAAATAAACATGATTTCTAACAGGAGTTGAACAGAAAATGAAACGCTTTTTTTCGGCGCTGCTGTGCGCGGCGGCGCTGACCGGCACGCTGGCCGTGCCTGCGGCGGGTGCTGCAAGCACGGATACCACGCTTCGTGTCGGTCTGACAGTCGGCGGAGCGTCCTCGTTCGCCACACCCATGCTGGAAAATGTCTCCGGTGAGAGCACCGGCTATACGGTCGGAACGGTAAGCGGCACGACTTTCAAGAGCGCCGCTTCGCTGGCTTCTTCTCAGCTTACCATCCGGCTGAATGATAAAAACGCCTTTGAGGTGTGCGATACCGAGACAGGCAAGGTGCTGTTTACGTCCGCCGAGGGTCTCGAGCAGCTGGCGATCCGGCCGAACAGCCGTCTGACCTGGTTCAAGGGCTATAAGTGGTACGGCGATTTTGTCTATCGCCGCGCCTCGAACGGAAACATCACCGTTATAAACTATGTGAATGTCGAGGATTATGTGAAGGGCGTGCTGCCGTATGAGATCGACCCGGACTGGCCGGCCGACGCACAGAAGGCGCAGGCGATCTGCACGCGCTCGTTCGCACTCGGTACGCACAAGCATACGGACAGCGGCTATGACCTGTGCAATACCACCAACTGTCAGGTATATCTCGGCGCGACACGCGCGACGAGCGAGTCGGATGCTGCGGTCAGCGCAACGGCGGGCGAAACGCTGTCCTGCGACGGCAAGGAGGTCATCGGCTACTTCTTTTCGTCGGACGGCGGCGCGACCGAGGATGCGGCCAATGTATGGGGCGGCGAATACAGCTACCTCAAGGGCAAGGCTGACCCCTATGAGGAAAAGGACAAGGACAAGTGGAGCGTGACGCTGACGCCGGCCGAGGTCAAGACCAGACTGACGAATGCCGGCTATTCGATCGGCACGGTCGCGAAGGTCGAGGTCACAAAGCGCACCGCGACGAACAATGTTGCCGAAGTGACCGTTACCGACACCGACGGCAAGAAGGTAACGATGACGCGCAGCAGCGTGCGCACGGTTTTCGGTCTCAAGAGCATCAACTACTCGATTACCGCGAACGCTGCGGCGACGAGCTCACAGACAAAAACCGCTGTGCAAAAAACCGCATCCGCGACAAAGACGAGCGTTAAAATCTCCCCGTCGGTACATACGGTCACGGTTGACGGCAAGGTGGTGAAGCCGCAGGGCTACAACATCAACGACAATAACTACTACAAGCTGCGCGATGTGGCGTGGATCCTGAACGGCACGGGCAGCGAGTTCAACGTGACCTGGGACGGCGCGAACAACCGCATCCTGCTCAGTCCGAACGCGCCCTATGTCAAGGTGGGCGGCGAGATGAGCGATACCGTCGCGGCGGTCAAGAAGCTCTCACCCTCGACAGCGGCGGTCGCTGTGGGGAACAAGACCGTGCAGCTGACCGGCTATAATGTAAACGATAACAACTACTACAAGCTGCGCGACATCGGCGACGCGCTCGGCTTTGCGGTGGACTGGGACCCGGAGGGCGTGGTCGTCATCCGCTCGGCCGACAAGACGACCGATGACAGCAAAAATGATACGTCTGACGGCAATAACGGTGGAAACAGCAGCAGCGACCAAAATAACAGCAATAATAATACCGGAAATGACGGGCAGACCGCAGAAACTGCTGCAAGCTGGACGTTCAGCGGCGCAGGCTGGGGCCACAGCGTCGGTATGAGCCAGTGGGGCGCGTATGCGATGGCGAAGCAGGGCTTCAGCTATGAGGATATTCTGAAATTCTACTTCACCGGTATCGAAATATCGAAATAATATGAGACAGGAGGTACAGCGTGGACGCAGGGCAGAAAAACTGTCTGCGCCCATGCTTTTGCGATGAAAAAGAGTGATTTTTATTTTGATCTGCCGGAACGGCTGATCGCACAGCATCCGCTCGAGCAGCGCGATGCATCCCGGATGATGGTGCTCGACCGCAGGGACGGCTCGGTGACGCACCGCCATTTTCATGATATGCTCGAGTATGTAAAACCGGGCGACTGCGTTGTCTTCAACAATTCGCGCGTTATTCCGGCCCGTCTGATGGGCCACGCAGTCGGCCATGTGACGCCGATCGAGGTGCTGCTGCTGACCGACAAGGGCGACGGCCTGTGGGAATGCCTGAGCCGTCCGGGCAGAAAGACCCGCGCGGGCGTTGAGCTGACGTTCGGCGACGGTCTGCTGACCGCGACGGTCGAGGCGGTGCAGCCGGACGGCAACCGACTGATCCGCTTCCACTATGAGGGCATTTTCCTTGAGATTCTCGACAAGCTCGGCACGATGCCGCTGCCGCCGTACATCAAGGAAAAGCTCGAAGACCCGGAGCGCTATCAGACCGTCTACTCCAAGACACCCGGCTCGGCTGCCGCGCCGACCGCAGGTCTGCACTTTACGAAGGAGCTGCTCGAAGCGCTGAAGGACAAGGGCGTAAAGCTCGCGTTCGTCACGCTGCACGTTGGTCTGGGTACGTTCCGCCCGGTCACGGAGGACGAGATCACCGATCATGTCATGCACTCCGAGTTCTATGTCATGGACGAGGAGACCGCGAAGATCATCAACGACACACGTGATGCAGGCGGCGACATCTGGGCGGTCGGCACGACGGCGACGCGCACGCTCGAGACCATCGCAGACGAGACCGGTCATGTCCGCGCACAGTCCGGCTGGACAGCGATCTTCATCTATCCGGGCTATCGCTTCAAGGCAGTCGATCATCTGATCACCAACTTCCATCTGCCGGAGAGCACGCTGATGATGCTTATTTCCGCATTTGCAAGCCGCGAAATGGTCATGAACGCTTATCAGGAAGCGATCAGGGAAGAATACAGATTTTTCTCGTTCGGTGACAGCATGATGCTGTACTGATGCCGCAAACCCAGTATGTAATATGTAATTTGTGAGGAATATATGGAAATCGGAAAATTTAACCTAATCAAAACCGAAGGCCGTGCGCGCCGCGGCGAATTCTGCACGGCACACGGCGTGGTGCAGACCCCGGTCTTTCAGAACGTCGGCACGGCCGGCGCGATCAAGGGCGCGGTCGATGCGTTCGACCTCAAGGAGCTTGGCTGCCAGATCGAGCTGTCCAATACCTACCATCTGCACGTTCGCCCGGGCGATCAGATCGTCCGTCAGATGGGCGGCCTGCACAAGTTCATGCGCTGGGACGGTCCGATGCTGACCGACTCGGGCGGATTTCAGGTTTTTTCGCTTGCGACGCTGCGCAAGATCAAGGAGGAGGGCGTGACCTTCCATTCGCACGTCGACGGCCGCAAGATCTTCATGGGTCCCGAGGAGAGCATGCGCATCCAGTCCAATCTCGGCTCGGATATCGCCATGGCGTTTGATGAGTGCATCGAAAACCCGGCGCCGCGCGAGTACGTCAAGAACTCCATCGACCGCACGACGCGCTGGCTCAAGCGCTGCAAGGCCGAGCTCGACCGTCTCAACAGCCTGCCTGATACCGTCAATCCGCATCAGCTGCTGTTCGGCATCAATCAGGGCGGCACCTATGATGACCTGCGCATCGAGCACATGCAGGCAATCTCCGAACTTGATCTGCCGGGCTACGCGATCGGCGGTCTGGCCGTCGGCGAAAGCACCGAGGTCATGTACCATATTCTTGATGTCGTCCTGCCGCACGCGCCGCAGAACAAGCCGCGCTATCTGATGGGCGTCGGCACACCGAGCAACATCATCGAGGGTGTTGCTCGCGGCATCGACTTCTTCGACTGTGTCATGCCGACCCGGAACGCGCGCCACGGTCATCTGTTCACGCACAGCGGCATCCTGAACCTTATGAATGCCAAGTACCAGACCGACGACCGCCCGATCGAGGAGGGCTGTCAGTGCCCGACCTGCCGCCGCTTCAGCCGCGCCTATCTGCGCCACCTGCTCAAGAGCGGCGAGATGCTGTCGCAGCGTCTGCTGGTCATGCACAACCTCTGGTTCTACAACCATCTGATGCAGGAGATCCGCGATGCGCTCGACGAGGGCCGATTCGAGGAATTCCGTGCAGAATACAGCGAAAAAATGTCCAAGCGCATCTAAGGCCGCGCAGGATACAACAGAAAGCGTCTGCCGTGAGGGCAGGCGCTTTTCTGGTTTTACGGAACTGTGTTCGCTCATATGCTGACCCGAGAGGGGAGGCGCAGGCAGGTGCGGTTTCGGAAAAAGACAGTGCTGTATGCGGCCGGGGTGCTCGCGTGCGGCAATATCGCTCTGCAGGCGCTCGGCTTTGTCTATCGCGTGATGCTCAGCCGCTTTGCAGGCGCAGAGGGCCTCGGCATGTACCGACTCGCTAATTCGGTGTATCTGGTGCTGCACACCGGCTGCCTTTCGGGTGTGACGATGGCGTGCTCGCGGCTGTCGGCGGCGTGCGAGGCAACAGGGGAGAAGGGGAAGACCGGTGCGGTGCTTCGTCTCGCATTTTCAGTGTTTTTTTCGCTTGCGTTCGCAAGCGCGGCAGGGCTGCTGCTGTGCGGCGACCAGATTGCAGCAGGCATTCTCGGCAATCCGCACGCGGCACAGGCGTTTCCGTTCATGCTGCTCTGCCTTATGCTGACCGGGATTGAAAATATCCTCAAGGCGCTGTTCATCGGACTGGAATGCGTGCAGTACACTGTGATCAGTGAAACAGGAGAGCAGCTGGTGCGCATTGCAGCCGTCGGCGTGCTGCTGCACACGGTCGGCGGCGACTGCGGGACAATGGCGAAGCTGATCTTCGCCGGAATGGCAGTCAGCGAGGTGTTCAGCGTGCTGCTGCTCAGCCTTCTGTTCCGTCGGGAACGGGGAGAGGCGCACCGCACGGCTGTCAGGGTCGATGCTGCGCTTGCGCGGCAGTTTGCGGCAATCGCCATACCGCTTTCGCTGTCCGCACTCGCGGCCAATCTGCTTTCAGCGGCAGGTTCGGTCATCCTGCCGCGGCGGCTGATGGCAGCCGGACTGGACGCAGAGCAGGCGCTCGCTGCGCTCGGAACGCTTTCCGGCATGGTGCTGCCGCTCATGCTGCTGCCCTCGGCGCTCATCGGCTCGATCGGCACGGCATTGCTGCCGATTGTGACGGCGGCGCACGCTACGGGGAACCGCGCCCGTGTGCGCGCCCTCGTCGGCCGGGCGCTCATGACGGTCGGACTGATCGGCATCCCGGCGACCGCTGTGCTCATTCCGCTTGCACCCTCACTCAGCCTGCTGCTGTTCGCGCAGCCGCTCACGCTGCGGTATGCAGCGCTCACCGGTGCAGCGGCAGTTGCCATGTACTACCAGATGATCACTTCCGGCCTGCTGAACGCGCTCGGATTGCAGAATCGGAGCGTTCTGACCGCCGTTCTGGCGGAATTCGTACAGCTCGCACTTGTGCTTCGATGGTGCTCGCGCCCGGCGCTCGGCATTTACGGGTATCTTCTCGCGATGCTGCTGAGCGGCGCCGGAGCGGCCTTTTTTAATCTTGCCGTTCTGCATCATGCGACCGGCTTTGCGCTGCGTCCGATGCGGCGTCTCGGACTGCCGCTGATGTGCGGCGCGGCGGCGGGCCTCTGGACGAGGCTGTTTGCGCTTCTGTTTTCTGAGCATGTGGCAAGTCCTGTTCTTGCGCTTGCGATGACGCTCGCCGGAGCTGGAATGCTCTGTCTTGCGCTGCTGCGGCTGTGCGGCCTGCATCCGCTGCGTTATCTTGCCGCTCGGAGAGAATAGAAAACGCAGCAAATCTTGACAAATGCGCGTAAAAAAGCTATCATAAGAAAGAAATAATATCGAGATAACGGCTCCTGCCTCGGAGGCAGGGGCCTTTTTGGAGGAAGCAAAAATGGAACTTACCATGTGCTGCCCGACGCTGTTCGGGCTTGAGGGCATCGTCGCGGACGAGCTGCGCTTCGGCGGCAGGCTGACAGATGTGCGTGCGGAAAACGGCCGTGTATTTTTCGAGGGTGACGAGAGCACGCTTGCGTGGGCGAACATTAATCTGCGCTGCGCAGAGCGCGTGCTCATCCGACTGGGCGTGTTCCGCGCAAAGACGTTCGACCAGCTTTTCGAAGGCGTGAAGGCGCTGCCGTGGGAGGAATTCATCCCGGCGGACGGCGCATTTCCGGTCAAGGGACACAGCCTGGACTCGGCGCTGCATTCCATCCCGGACTGCCAGAAGATCGTCAAGAAGGCGGTCGTTTCGCGCCTGTCGCAGAAATACGGCCAGGGCTGGTTTGAGGAGAGCGGCGCGAAGTATCAGATCCAGTTCGCCATCATGCATGATACTGCGGAAATTTATCTGGATACCTCGGGCGCTGGTCTGCACAAGCGCGGCTACCGCGCGAACAGCAATGCCGCGCCGCTGCGCGAGACGCTCGCCGCTGCAATGGTCAAGCTCGCACGCTGGCGCGGCCGGGAGCCGTTCCTCGATCCGTTCTGCGGTTCGGGCACGATCGCCATCGAGGCTGCGATGATCGCGCAGCGCCGCGCTCCCGGTCTGCTGCGCCGCTTCGATGCAGAGAAATGGAGCTGCTTCGATAAAAAGGTCTGGCAGCAGGCGCGTGAGGACGCGCTCTGCATGGCGGATGCGGCCGCCCGTTTTGATATTGTCGGCAGCGACATCGATCCGGAATGCGTCAAGCTGTCTATCTCTAATGCCCATAAGGCAGGCGTCGCAGGCACGGTATTTTTCGAGCAGGCGGACGCGACGAAGCGCGATTACAGCGGCGGCGGCATCCTGTTCGCCAATCCGCCCTACGGTGAGCGGCTGCTTGACCAGCAGCAGGCAGAGCAGCTTTATACGGCGCTCGGCCGCGCGACGAAAAATTCGCCGATGAAGCAGTATATCCTCAGCTCGGACCCGCTCTTTGAACGCTGCTACGGCCGTCCGGCAGACAAACGCCGCAAGCTGTATAACGGCATGATAAAGTGCGAACTTCATATGTATTTCAAGAATGCGCCGCGCAAACCGCGCCCGCAGGTTTAAGCACTTACAGACCTCGAGTGCTAAAATTGCCATTTTCTGAAAGAAATAATTCATAAATTATTCAAAAATTTTTGACGTTACCCCCTTGCATAATAGCGAGAGTTGATGTAATATAATACTCGAGTTAGCACTCCGGTATTTTGAGTGCTAAGCTCCCGACAATGTATATTTTTATTTTTCATAGGAGGTAATCCATTATGAAACTCAAGCCCCTTTGCGACCGTGTTGTCGTTAAAATGGTAGAGGCAGAGGAGACCACCGCAAGCGGTATCATTCTGACCGCATCCGCTCAGGAAAAGCCGCAGGTAGCGGAGATCATCGAGGTCGGCCCCGGCGGCGTCGTTGACGGTAAGGAGATCAAGATGGAGGTCCAGAAGGGCCAGAAGGTCATCACCAGCAAGTACTCCGGCACCGAGGTCAAGCTCGACGGCGAGAAGTATATCATCGTTCGCCAGAGCGATATTCTTGCAATCGTAGAGTAATTTCAGAAAGAGGTAATTCATCATGGCTAAGCAGCTTATTTACGGCGAGGACGCGCGCAAGGCTCTGCAGCGCGGCATTGATCAGCTCGCTGATACCGTTAAGGTAACCATCGGCCCGAAGGGCCGCAACGTTGTACTCGACAAGAAGTACGGCGGTCCGCTCATCACCAATGACGGCGTTACCATCGCCAAGGAGATCGAGCTCGAGGACGCATTCGAGAACATGGGCGCACAGCTGGTCAAGGAAGTTGCAACCAAGACCAACGACGTTGCAGGCGACGGCACCACCACCGCTACTGTTCTGGCGCAGGCATTCGTTCGCGAGGGTCTGAAGAACGTTGCAGCAGGTGCAAACCCGATGGTTATGCGCCGCGGCATCTCCAAGGCAGTCAAGGCTGCTGTTGAAGCGATCGCAAAGAATTCCAAGACCGTAAACGGCACCGGCGACATCGCCCGCGTAGGCGCTATCTCCTCCGGCTCGGACGAGATCGGCGCTCTGATCGCAGAGGCTATGGAAAAGGTCTCCACCGACGGCGTTATCACCGTTGAGGAGTCCAAGACCGCTGAGACCTATTCTGAGGTCGTAGAGGGCATGCAGTTCGACCGCGGCTATGTTACTCCGTATATGTGCACCGACACCGAGAAGATGGAAGCAAACCTGGACGACGCTCTGGTGCTCATCACCGACAAGAAGCTGTCCAACATTCAGGAGCTGCTGCCGGTTCTCGAGCAGGTCGTAAAGAGCGGCAAGAAGCTGCTCATCATCGCAGAGGACATCGAGGGCGAGGCGCTGTCCACCCTGATCGTAAACCGTCTGCGCGGCACCTTTACCTGTGTAGCTGTCAAGGCTCCGGGCTTCGGCGATCGCCGCAAGGATATGCTCCGCGATATCGCGATCCTGACCGGCGGTACCGTTATCTCCGAGGAGGTCGGTATCGAGCTGAAGGACGCTACCATGGATATGCTGGGCTCCGCTCGTCAGATCAAGGTCACCAAGGAAAACACCACGATCGTTGACGGCGCAGGCGACAAGCAGGCTATTGCAAACCGTGTTGCCGAGATCCGCGGTGCAATCGAGCGCACCACCTCTGACTTTGACCGCGAGAAGCTGCAGGAGCGTCTGGCTAAGCTGGCAGGCGGCGTTGCAGTTATCAAGGTCGGCGCTGCAACCGAGACCGAGATGAAGGAGCAGAAGCTCCGCATCGAGGATGCGCTGAACGCTACTCGCGCAGCAGTCGAGGAAGGTATCGTAGCAGGCGGCGGCGTTGCTTACGTCAACGCGATCGCAGCAGTTGAGGCTCTGGCAGCAGAGGCAGCCGGCGACGAGAAGACCGGCATGCAGATCGTTGCACGCGGTCTGGAAGCTCCGATGAAGCAGATCGCTGCCAACGCAGGCATCGAGGGCGCAGTTGTTCTCGACAAGGTCAAGAATTCCGACAAGGTCGGTTACGGCTTCGACGCTGCAACCGAGACCTACGGCGACATGATCGCAAACGGCATCGTTGACCCGACCAAGGTTAACCGTTCTGCACTCCAGAACGCAGCATCTGTTGCTTCCATGGTTCTGACCACTGAGAGCCTGATCGCTGACAAGAAGGAGCCTGTCGCTCCGGCTCCGGCTGCTCCGGATATGGGCGGCATGTACTAAGAGACACCGCAAAGCCTTGAAATTGCTTGATTTTTTGAGTGTGCAAAAGCGGATTTACGCCAAACTTACGCCACTTACGCCAAAAATTCAAGCGCATTATAGGGTAACAGAAATCGGCACCTGCCTTAAAAGCAGGTGCCGATTTTTTCCTTATTTGCGTTTCTTTTTGCCTTTCCCGTGCTGCAACTGTGGTTTTGCTTTCCCTCGCTGGTTGATTGGGCTTTTCAAGTACTTGGACAGCTTGAGTATTTCAATCAGCGAGACGAACTGCTCTTTGGAGAGCTTGTCATAATCAATACCAAAGGTAGCGAGGAATGAACGGACTTGCTTTTCCTCGGAACTGCCCTCAAAATTCATCGCATCCTGCAACTGCCCCTGTACGGTTGCTGCGAGGGAGCTTTCACCCGCAGTCATGGTGTCGGGACGATGCTCATTCCGAATGTCACGGAGAATACCTTTCAGATCATCCGCAATCAGGCTTCCGAAATACTCGTCCTCTCTGATCTGCGCGACTTCCAGTGTCCGCAGGTGCAGATCATTTTCCTCGCCGCCGTTTTTCATCAGTGCCATCTGCCGGACGGCTTCCAAAACGGCGTTCATGTCATTGACCCGCATATCCGCGATCCGGTCAACGTAAATCTCGGCGTCCAGCATGAAACGCTGGAAATCCTTGTGGCAGATCAGCTCCGACAGCAGTTGGTGATTGAACTTGCCCGTTCTCAATATTTCGATTGCATCATCACCCAAATGCAGAGCGTCCAGCTCTGTGTTTGGGTGATTTTTTTGTTCTGTCAGCCCCAGCAGGTAATCGGTGGACACGCTGTAGAACTTTGCCAGCTCCACCATGCTGAACGGGCTGATGTCCTTGAAATCGTCGGCTTCGTATTTTCCCAGCGCAGATTTTGAGATGCCTGTTTCCGCAGATAGCTGTTCCAGCGTCAGACTGCGCTCTACACGCAGATCTTTAAGCCGTTCCTGAATGGTGAGCTTTGGCTGCATAGCGGTGTCCTCCCTTCAAATTTCTGCCCTTTTCCGGTCTTGTCCATAAGCGTGGAAATTTGCATTTTTCGGCGCGTTTTCCGACCTCTTGGATATACGGGAGAGGGCTATATTTTTCGCTAAAATGGTCTTGCAATCGCACCTGAACCTTGAAAATTGCATGACCGTCCGAACGGGATATGTTCTCTGGCGAAGTGCCGCATCCAGCGCACCAAGGAGAACGAAACGCCGGGAGCGATCCTCCGGGCAGGAACGACGTTCGGAAAGAGCGGCAAAATCGAAAGTAAAAATCAAAGCAAGTGAAAACGGCGAAATAGTTTTCTGCTCTGTGCGGTTATCTGCACGGAACAGAGCGCTATCCGGCAGCGAACGATGTTTGCTGTCTGGTTTGACATTTCGCCATTTCACACAAAGACACATCAAACGGCAAAAGCGGAAGGTGTTGCCTGTGACCAACGTATCATCGGCGGCATTTCCAGCGAAAAGTCGTGCATTAAAAATCAGCGCCCTATGGCGAACGGGTGTCACGATTTGACAAACCCATTTTACCATAGAGCGTATCGAAAAAACAGGAGGAACATTTGAATATGAGAAAATCCGAAACCTATCGCAACGAGATCAAGTCCTACATCGTCCGCACCGGCATGACCATGACCGAGGTGGTGGACTACCTCTCCGATGAATACGGCTGGAGCCGCAGCGTTCCCAATCTCTCCGGCAAACTCAAGCGCGGTTCGCTCCGCTATGGCGAGGCGGTAGAGTTGGCGGACGCGCTGGGGTATGACATCGTGTGGGAGAAGAGAAAATGAAAATCTTAGTCTGATTTGCAACACAAATAACAAGTCTTTTATTTCGAGGCTGGAAAAGTTCTGTGCAATATGATAAAATTGAAAATGAGGTGAAAACCGTATGATCAAATTCTCAGACTTTATGCCAGTCGATTTTCCGGATAAGACGAAAGTCAAATTTAACATGAATGCAGGGAATACTGCTTTGCGTGCATGGGACTATCTGTTGGATGATGCTCCTGAATGGGTTGCAATGAACGCGCATAAGCGCAAACAGGCAAATAACAACTTAAATCACGCGGATTATCTTCTGGCTTTTGCTCAGTATTATCCTTACGGTCCCCAATATT
>OODC01000062.1_pt1 | contig 79439 bp, 76 predicted proteins | sample 1671711 | NCBI WGS metagenome assembly OODC01 (sample SAMN06348184, study PRJEB24527) | human gut metagenome | reverse complement strand
TAGTTTACTTTTTCTTTTGCCATAATCATTGTTGTTTAAGGGTTACGGCGCAAAGGTAGGTTTAGGGAACATGCGTGTCAAGGCGGAAAATAGAATGGTTACTATATAAATCGAATATGTAATTAAAAGATTTTTTAAGCTCTATTTATTATTATTTTGAGTTTGAAAAACTCGTCTTGAATTGTTTGTAAATTCTCTTGAATTTCAACGATTCTTTCTGGACTATATGTGATTTTACCTCTTTTAACTTCAATGTCAGGAGGTGATTTAGACATAACAGATGTGTCAGTAAGTAAAGGTTTTAATCGTTTGTAGTTTGTATCTAAAACTTCTTTAATGTCATCCACTTTAAATTCAGATTTTTTGAAAGAATCTATTTTCTTAAATAACTTATGGCGTGTTATATTGGATTTTGAATATAAGCTTATCACCTCTGTATAGGTTGTACTATTCAATTTATTTCCAAGTTCGACTAGTGGAGATTCGGTGTTTTCTACCTGAGAAATAAACATCTCTTTTTCTATTCGAACATCTTGTACTTCTTTCTCTAGAACTTTTGATATATAAATTGCACAACCTATGGTTAAAAATAGCGATATTGCATCTATTATAGATATTTCCTTGTTTAAAACAAAATATCCCCAATCAATCAGTTTACCACAACAACATCCAATACTGAATATTATAATATAGATAATTATGTTAATGATTTTGTTCTTTTTCATAGGCATCTTCAATATAATTATCTACTTCTTCTTTATAATCAGGATCTTCGTCTGAAATTATAATAAGTGTTTGTTTGAGAATATTGTAATTTATATGGTCTCTCCTAATTAGACCTCCGAAAGATTCTTCCAAAAAAGATGTACCTAAACCAGCAGTGCCGTCTAAGTCAACAATTAGCTTTACATTCATTTCTATTGCTTTTTTCAGTGCAGGATGTAGAACATTTTGTCTAAATTCTTGACCGGAATAATCTCCTTCTTCAGGATAACGAGCACCCGGAATACGACTGAAATCTGTCGCGATTTTTATTATAATATCTTTATTCATAATTTATATTTACATTGTTAAAATTCAATTCCCAATGGATAAATGTTCCAGCAAACGAATTGTTTAATTTGACATTTGTACCTGCTGTGTATTCAACTTTAGCATCGTTTGCTATAACAACAACGTTTGCAATCTTGTTGTCTTCACACGCTTTAAATAAGCATGGAAGACCCTTACCTCTATAATACTTACCTGTTGATGTCTTATGAATTTCTCCCTTAAGTAGCAGAGAGAGCATTTCTGCATTATTTTGCGGATTGAATAATTCACGGATCTTTGGTATAATATTATAAAACTTACCATGTTCATCATTACGTAAGCTATTAATTATGCCAACGCCATAATCTATAAATGAAAAGTATGCTTTCTTTAACTTTTCATCATATTGTACAGTTGTCCACCAATGATGTAAGCCCTTTGAATCAAAAGAAGCATGATTATTTGTGTTTTGCATGAGTTCAAGAAAAACTCTTTGAACCCCCAAACATCTTCTTTGCTTACCCCATATTAAATTGGATATTTCTGAAATAATTTGATCTGCTAGACTAGAGTCTACTACTTTTCCTGCATGAGTTAGGACTTTGTTCCTGCAAAACGCATAATTAGGTTCATTGCTTATATTTCTTTTATACAACTGATCAAAAAAACCAGAATCAACCAATGCTTTATTTGCATTCTTATTTTTAGGGAAATTTCCATTAAAATCAATATGATTGTATTTGAATTTAGTCATTATTGATAAGAGGACGACAATAGCCCCATGAGCTATTGTTTCTACATCTGTTAAATTGACAAATACCTTACTTCGATTCTTTAAGCATTTTTCGATTTTTGCTATGAATTTTAGTGATTCTTCTGTGTTTTCGATTAGTGAAAAGTTCGAAGGAGCCTTTATTTTAGAATAATCTTTAAATCGATTTTCTAAAATATATTTCTGACGTTCTTCTTTTGATTTCCCTTGAAGGTAACGCCTTTTGTTTTTCTTTTTTTTCTTTGATATAATCCGTCTTAATTCTTGCTTTTTGGCATGATTAATAAGGATTTTCTTTTCTCTTTCTGTTAATATTTTCATATATCAGTTATACACATTTTTATGTGTGTTGTCTATTGGGATGACAAAAGTACAAAAATAATCCCAGTTGTCGAATATAATTCACTATATTTGCACTATAAAATCGTATCAAAGAATGAAACTGAATAGAATAAAAGCAGTCCTTTCGGAAAAAGGCATTTCTCAAACGTGGTTAGCCAAACAGTTGGATAAGAGTTTTAGCATGGTCAATGCCTATGCGTGCAATAGGATTCAACCTAATTTGGAAACGCTTCAGCGGATTGCCGAGATTCTACAGGTTGATTTAAAGGATTTGATAACCGATAAAAAGGAAAGACTACAATAGAATTTAAAGCGATTTCGGTGGTCTTAGATGTATTTAATCTATATAAGATTGAAAATACACTGAATGTTAGAATACTAAATAGTAAGATAAAAATGTTGTAACTACTCATAATAAGGCAAGGATATGTCAACACAAAGTGAAGCGGCATTGGAAGCCGGACTGATAGCCACTCTTCTACAAATGGACTATGAATATGTCCAAATCGTAGAAGAGGATAATATGTATGCCAATTTTAAACGACAGTTGGAGGTTCATAACCGCAAACGACTGGAGGAACATGGGCGTAGCGAGTTTACAACAGAAGAATTTGAAAAGATTCTTATATACCTTGAAGGTGGTACTCGCTTTGAAAAGGCAAAGAAACTCCGTGACTTATATCCGCTTGATACGGCTGATGGACAGCGTATATGGGTGGAATTTCTAAATAGGCAGCAGTGGTGTCAGAATGAATTTCAGGTTTCCAACCAAATCACGGTGGAAGGACGTAAAAAATGCCGTTATGATGTGACGATTCTAATTAATGGTTTGCCACTTGTGCAGATTGAATTGAAACGTCGTGGCGTGGAACTTAAACAGGCATACAATCAAATACAGCGTTATCACAAGACTTCGTTTCACGGATTGTTTGATTATATCCAGTTGTTTGTTATATCCAATGGTGTTAACACTCGCTATTTTGCCAATAATCCAAATAGTGGGTATAAGTTCACATTCAACTGGACAGATGCCGCCAATCATCCATTCAATGAATTGGATAAGTTTGCTGTATTCTTTTTGGAAAAATGTACACTTGGCAAAATCATAGGAAAGTATATCGTGCTGCATGAGGGTGACAAGTGTTTGATGGTACTTCGTCCTTACCAATTCTATGCGGTAGAGAAGATTTTGGATCGTGTACAAAACTCCAATGATAATGGTTATATCTGGCATACAACAGGTGCTGGAAAAACATTGACCTCATTCAAGGCCGCACAACTTGTATCAGAATTGGATGATGTGGATAAGGTGATGTTTGTTGTTGACCGTCATGACCTCGATACTCAGACGCAATCGGAATACGAGGCGTTTGAACCGGGTGCAGTGGATAGTACCGACAATACGGATGAACTCGTGAAGCGACTTCAAAGCAATTCCAAAATCATCATAACCACCATTCAAAAACTTAATGCGGCAGTTAGTAAGACTTGGTATAGCAGTAAGATTGATGCTATCCGTCATTCACGCATCGTGATGATTTTTGATGAGTGTCACCGTAGTCATTTCGGGGATAGCCATAAAAAGATTATGAAGTTCTTTGATAATGCCCAGATTTTTGGCTTTACGGGAACACCTATCTTTACTGAAAATGCAGTGGATGGACATACGACAAAAGAAATTTTCGGCAATTGTCTTCATAAATATCTCATCAAAGATGCTATTGCTGATGAAAATGTGCTCGGCTTCCTCGTGGAGTATTATCACGGTAACGAGATTGTAGATAACGATAACCAAGCTCGTATGGAGGAGATAGCAAGATTTATCCTTAACAACTTTAATAAATCTACATTTGATGGAGAGTTTGACGCATTGTTTGCTGTGCAGTCTGTTCCTATGCTTATCCGCTATTACAAGATTTTCAAATCATTGAATCCTAAAATCCGTATAGGTGCAGTATTTACATACGCAGCCAATAATAGTCAAGATGATGAACAGACCGGTATGGGAACGGGAAAATATGTCAGCGAAAATGTGGGCGAAGCAGATGAACTGCAATCCATTATGGATGATTATAATGAAAACTTTGGTACATCTTTTACCACAGAGAATTTCCGTGCTTATTATGATGATATCAACCTGCGCATGAAAAAGAAGAAAGCGGAAATGAAACCGCTTGACCTTTGTCTTGTCGTGGGAATGTTCCTTACAGGCTTTGACAGTAAAAAGCTGAACACGCTTTATGTGGATAAGAACATGGAATATCACGGGTTGTTGCAAGCGTTCAGTCGTACCAACCGAGTGTTGAACGAGAAGAAACGATTCGGTAAAATCGTATGCTTCCGTGACCTGAAAAACAATGTTGATACGTCTATAAAACTGTTTAGCAATTCCGACAATCCTGAAGATATAGTACGTCCTCCGTTTGAAAAAGTAAAGCAGGAGTACAAGAGTTTGGCAACAGATTTTCTGCAAAAATATCCAACGCCAAGTAGTATAGACCTTCTGCAAAGTGAAAATGACAAGAAGAATTTTGTACTTGCGTTCCGTGACATTATTCGTAAACATGCAGAAGTTCAGATATACGAAGATTACAGCGAGGATGCTGAAGACCTCGGTATGACCGAACAGCAGTTTAACGATTATAAGAGTAAATACCTTGATATTACAGTTGGGTTTATTGATCCACCTGCTACACCGTCAACTGTTGCGGAAGATCCTGCCCCATACGGGAATAATCAAGGGCTGGAAGACATTGATTTCTGTCTTGAACTTCTGCATAGTGACATTATCAATGTGGCGTATATTCTTGAACTCATTGCGGAACTTGACCCATATAGCGATGATTATTCAGAAAAGCGCAAGCATATCCTTGATACAATGATTAAGGATGCTGGAATGCGAGGCAAAGCAAAACTCATCGACGGCTTTATTCAAAAGAATGTAGATGAAGACAAGGAAAACTTCATGAATGGGCGCAATAGAGCAGATGGAACAAATGAATTAGAGGAACGTTTGAACCAATATATTGTGTCAGAACGCAATAAGGCTGTAAGTGATTTGGCTAATGATGAACAAATTTCTGCCGAAGTGCTTAATCTTTACATAAAAGAGTATGACTATTTGCAAAAAGAACAGCCTGAGATTATACAAAAGGCATTGAAAGAAAAGCATCTCGGTCTTATCAAAACTCGCAAGGCTTTGACGAGAATTATGGAAAGATTGCGTAGTATTATAAAAACGTTTAATTGGGAATAATTAAAAGTTATTCAATCATGAAATTAGGTAAACTGGAGCAGATAACAGACCTTCGTTCTGTCTGGAAACATGAAGCCAAAGATTTTACTCCTTGGCTTGCAAAAGAAGAGAATTTGGAAATTCTCAGCGAGGCTGTAGGTATTGATATAGTCGTTGAAGAACAGGAATCCAATGTAGGCGATTTCAGTGTTGATTTATTTGCGACAGAGGAGGGGACGGGACGACGGATAATCATTGAGAATCAGCTAGAGGAAACAAATCATGACCATCTTGGCAAAATCATAACGTATGCTTCAGGTAAAGAAGCTGAAGTAATAATTTGGATTGTCAGAAAAGCACGTGACGAGCATAAACAAGCAATAGAATGGTTAAATCAGCATACGGATGACAAGTTCGAGTTTTTCTTAATAGAAATAGAATTGTGGAAAATCAATGATTCAGAACCTGCACCTAAGTTCAATATTGTAGAACGACCTAATACTTGGGCAAAGGCAATGAAAAAGACAGCAGCACTTTCAGAAACAGAAAACTTGAAATTAGCATTTTGGGAAAAGTTCAACAACGAAGCTCCAAAACACTCTGCCTTTATAAGGGAATTTAAGCTGCGTAAACCACAAGCTCAGCATTGGTATGACCTAGGTTTAGGATCATCAGCATATCATCTTTGTATGACATTAAATACTAAAAATAATTGTTTGTCAGCTGGATTGTATGTTAATGAGGACAAGGATATCATTACCCGATTTAAGTCAAATGAAGAATTGGTATCTAAAATATTAGGGATTATAAATCCTAATGAAATAGAATGGCGACTAGATGAAAATAAAAAGGCAAGTCGTTTCCTTATTCTTCATCCTATGGGGGATATGAATGATAAAGATAATTGGGATAATGGATGTGCATGGCTTTGTGATATGTGTGTAAAAATCAAACAAGTAGTAAAAGAAATACTAAAATAATATGAGCGAAGAATTACAGCAGAAACTCCGTGACCAACTTTGGGAGGTTGCAAATCGTTTGCGTGGTAATATGTCGGCAAGCGACTTTATGTATTTTACATTAGGTTTCATCTTCTATAAGTACTTGTCGGAGAAAATAGAGAAGTATGCCAACAATGCCTTGGTGGATGATGAAATAACCTTTAAGGAATTGTGGGAAATGGATGATACAGATGCGGTTGAACTACAAGAAGAAGCGAAAAATCAATGCTTGGAGAATATTGGTTATTTCATAGAACCAAAATTTTTGTTTTCGTCAGTAATTGAGGCTATCAAGCGTAAAGAAAATATCTTGCCTATGCTCGAACGTTCATTGAAGCGTATTGAAGACAGTACGTTGGGACAGGATAGTGAAGAGGATTTTGGCGGATTGTTTTCGGATATAGACTTGGCATCGCCTAAATTGGGCAAGACAGCTGACGATAAAAACACGCTCGTTAGTAACGTTCTTCTTGCATTAGATGATATAGACTTCGGAGTAGAGGCATCGCAGGAGATTGATATTTTGGGTGATGCTTACGAATATATGATTTCGCAATTTGCCGCAGGAGCCGGGAAAAAGGCTGGAGAGTTCTATACTCCGCAGGAGGTCAGCCGTATCTTAGCAGAAATTGTTTCCATCGGACACCAGCGTTTGCGCAATGTATATGACCCTACTTGCGGTAGTGGCTCGTTGCTTCTTCGTGCTGCCAATATCGGAAATGCAGTTGATATTTATGGACAGGAAAAGAATCCTACAACTTATAACCTTGCCCGAATGAATATGTTGCTTCATGGCATCAGATTCAGCAACTTCAAGATTGAGAATGGTGATACACTTGAATGGGATGCGTTTGGTGATACTCAGTTTGATGCTGTAGTTGCAAATCCTCCGTTCTCTGCAGAATGGAGTGCTGCCGACAAATTCAATACTGATGATCGTTTCAGCAAAGCAGGAAGGCTTGCACCACGTAAGACTGCCGATTATGCTTTTATCCTGCACATGATTTATCACTTGAACGAGGGCGGTACAATGGCTTGTGTTGCTCCGCATGGTGTACTATTCCGAGGAAATGCGGAGGGCGTTATCCGGCGTTTCCTTATAGAAAAGAAAAACTATGTGGATGCTATTATAGGATTACCTGCAAATATTTTCTATGGCACAAGTATTCCGACTTGTATTCTTGTTTTTAAGAAGTGCCGTAAAGAAGATGACAATATTCTGTTTATTGATGCAAGCAAGGAATTTGAAAAGGTAAAGACTCAGAACAAGCTCCGCGAGCAGCATATCCAAAAGATTGTCGAGACTTATCGTGACCGCAAGGAAATAGAAAAGTATAGTCACCTTGCCTCTCTTCAAGAAATAGCCGAGAATGATTACAATCTGAATATTCCCCGTTACGTTGATACCTTTGAAGAGGAAGAACCTATCGACATAAAGGCTGTAATGGCAGAGATAAAGGAGTTGGAAGCCAAACGTGCTGAACTCGACAAAGAGATTGAAGTGTATCTGAAAGAATTGGGACTGGTAGAATAGTTCAGAAAAGTAATAGCAATGGGTGAAAATGACAACATACCTCAGATGACACCTTCATTTGAGAATATATGCCGCAAGGATGAAAACGGGAATGAATACTGGAGTTCTCGTGACCTTTGTGGTGCGATGGGTTATTCTGCTTATTGGAAATTTCAACGAGTCATAGATAAAGCCATTAAAGTAGCCGGAGAAAAAGGAATGAATGTGGACGAGCATTTCAACCAAGCGGTTGATATGGTCAAGATAGGAAACGGCTCATTTCGCAAGGTAAATATATTCCGACTCTCTCGTATGGCATGTATGATTATTGCGGAAAATGCAGATGGCAAAAAGTTGCTCGTCCAACAGGCACGAGGCTTTTTCTCACAATCTGTCTCAATGGCTGAACTTATGCATAATTCGCTAAGTTCTAATATATTGTTGTATAAAACAGCACAAGGAGAGGCACGTGTAGAAGTCATTTTCAATAGCGAAACATTCTGGATGTCACAAAAAAGGATGGCGGACTTGTTTGGGGTTGATGTCAGAACCATAAATTATCATCTCGGACAAATTTACGAAACAGGAGAACTTTCCAAAGAGGCAACTATCCGAAAAATTGGGATAGTTCAAACAGAAGGAGACCGGGAAGTGGAACGTATGCCGCTATTTTACAACCTCGATGCTATTGTTGCAGTGGGGTATAGGGTAAACAGCTATCAAGCTACTCAATTCCGCATTTGGGCTACTTCAGTGTTGAAAGAGTTTATCATTAAAGGATATGCCCTTGATGATGAGAGACTAAAACAGGGCAAACATTTCGGGAAAGACTATTTTGACGATTTGCTTGAGCGTATTCGTGAAATACGCACCTCAGAGCGCAGATATTACCAAAAGATAACTGACATTTATGCAGAATGTAGTGCGGATTACGACCCGAAATCAGAAGACACAAAGTTGTTCTTCAAGATGGTACAAAATATGATGCACCTTGCCGTTACTCATCATACGGCTGCGGAAATTATCTATCAACGGGCTGATTCCGAGCAACCTTACATGGGACTTACCACGTGGAAGAAAGCTCCTGACGGAAGAGTGCAAAAGTCTGATACCATCGTCGCAAAAAATTACCTGTCAGATTCTGAATTGTCCCAGTTGAATCTTATCACAACTGCTTTTCTTGATATGGCAGAATCACGTGCTGCACGTCATATTGTTTCAACTATGGATGATTGGAAGAAGTTTCTTCAACAATATCTTGCAACGATGGATTACGAGCCGTGCGATACAGCCGGAAAAGTGACACAAGAGGAAGCAAGAGATAAGGCTTATAGCGAATATGAAAAATATAAACTGATTCAAGACAAATCATACATATCGGATTTTGACCGTTTTAATGATGGAAATGATGAAACTCCGTTACTTCCATTTGACTTGAATCCTACAAAATAATAACAACTATGGCAATAGATAATAAAGATAAAAAAATCCTCAATGTTCCCCCTTTGAGATTTCCAGAGTTTACGGAGGAGTGGAAAGCAGAGCAATTAGATAATATTGCTACTTTGTCAAAAGGAATTGGAATATCCAAAGAACAACTTTCTGAGGATGGCGAGCCATGTATCCTATATGGTGAATTATATACTAAGTACAAATCCGAAATCATCAAGCAAGTTGAAAGTAAGACTGATATTAACGGTTCTAAACTTAAAAGGAGTAAAGCTAATGATGTAATCATTCCTTGCTCTGGTGAAACTGCCGTTGATATTGCCACTGCACGATGTGTCCCATTTGATAATATTCTATTTGGAGGTGATTTGAATGTCATTAGCTTGCATCAATACGATGGTGCATTTATGAGTTATCAGTTGAATGGTAAGCGTAAATATGATATTGCAAGAGTAGCGCAGGGTGTATCTATTGTTCATCTATACGGAGAACATTTAAAAGCAATTAAAACCTACAATCCAACTTTACCCGAACAACAAAAAATAGCCAAATTATTATCACTTCTTGATGATCGTATTGACACCCAAAACAAAATCATTGAGGACTTGAAGAAACTAAAGTCTGCGATTTCAGAAAGACTTTTCAAAAGCGTAAAAGGTTTTACTGTTCTACTGTCTGATCTATGTGACATTGTTAAGGGTAAACAAATCAATGGGGAAAATCTCTCTGATAGTGGTAATTATTATGTAATGAATGGTGGTACAGAGCCATCTGGCTATTATGACAATTACAATGTAGAAGCCAGTACTATTTCAATAAGTGAGGGCGGAAACTCTTGTGGGTATGTACAATTCAACACCTCACCATTTTGGAGCGGTGGTCATTGTTATTCCATTCAAAACATTGCAGACAAGGTGGATAATATGTACTTGTACCATTATCTTAAATCGAATGAGGATGCCATAATGAAACTGCGTATAGGTTCTGGCTTACCCAATATTCAGAAGAAAGACTTGGCAATGTTCAAAATAATAGTACCAAAAATTGAGTGGCAAATAAAAATCTCAACTTTTCTGTCATCGCTTGAAAGAAAAGCCGAGATTGAAGAAAGAATACAGAATGTCATGCAGAAACAAAAGCTATATCTATTGCAACAGATGTTCATATAAACATCTGGGCAAGGAAATATTGCTTCTGCATGGTTAGCAATGTTAGTTTCCGCTGCTCATTAATGATGTACTCATCGTATGAGTGTAATATTTTTGCGACCAAAAGAATGTTATTGACATTCGAGGAATATGGTAATACATAGCTTTCTACATCCCCTTTGCCAATATTCATTTGGGCAGCACCTTGACCACAAGCAATCATACTATTTTCAAATCTTTGAGAAGATAAAATTTGATATAGAAACTCTTGATTTACATTTTTCGCAAGTTGTAACAAACCAACTCGTTGGTTGAGCAAATAGTCTCCATCCTTACAAAGAGAAACACGCCCAACATTACCCGTAAGAGAGATTAAAATATCTCCTTCTTTTAAAACTTGGTGGTCTTGTATATCGTTCGGCAAGTTGATTATGCAATTGTAATCTTCATCGTTTATATATCGCTCGCCAGACACATTTGTTATTGTGAGGATTTTCCATTTGCCCAGTGCATTATACTTGCCACTCTGGAATGCGTAACCATTTTTCAATGTCGCAATATTCGACAAGCATATAGTAGTTTCTAACAAATCTTTGCGTGCGAACAAATGTTTACTAATCGCAGACCTACAAACTTTACAATCCTTAATCAAAGGACTAAGAGTATGTTGTATGCAAAGAGTTTATGGCAATAACGTGTATTTAAGCGAAATTGCACAAATATATCAGCCGCAAACAATATCTTCAACAGAATTAACAGAAGATGGTTTTCTTGTATATGGGGCAAATGGGATTATTGGCAAATATAAGGATTACAATCATGAAACGGAACAAATTTGTATAACTTGCCGTGGAAATACTTGTGGTATGGTAAATTATACAAAACCAATGTCTTGGATAACTGGAAATGCAATGGTGATAAATACAGATAAGTATCAAGATAAGGTGTGTAAGAGATATTTATATCATTATCTTTCTGCGTATAACTTCAATAGTATTATTTCTGGCTCTGGACAGCCGCAAATAGTACGTACTCCATTGGAAAAGTTAAAAATAACATTGCCCACTATTTCTGAACAAAAACAGAAGGCAATTATTTTTGATAAAATTCAAGACAAAATAGATATTAATCATAAAGTATTAAATCTTTATATAGGTCAAAAGCAGTATCTACTCCGTCAAATGTTCATATAAACATCTGGCGGAGCAAGTATTGCTTCAAATAATTATAGGAATCATACTGTGCGATTTGATTTGATAGTTTTCTTTCCAAAGATTGCATTAGGTTTGCGATGAAACTTTGCTTACTTTTACAAGGTATAGGCAACCTTAAATCCGTGAGAGTTGATAGCACTATATAAGGAGTGTTGCTTGAACTCTTTTCTATTGCAATTCTTTTGGGTAGCAGTACTTTTAACGCCCATTTAATGTATTGGATATTTTCGGAGAACAAGTCTAATACATAAGTCCTTTGATAAGCATTAAACTTTCCCTTATAATAATTGATATATCCCAAATTAGCACCATTTCCAGAGATTAGTAAAGCTTCTGTATCAAAAGCGAAGCTATCAATTTTGAATGGTTGTTCTGCACAAGTAAAAAATGGATAAATCCCATTATCTACCTGTGCATTTGCATCAAGTTTCCCTGTTGTAATTTGACAAATATCACCAAGTTTTACATATGTGTTTCCACTTGTTGATTCTTTAATGCAATGCTGTGCAATTCCTTTGATTAAGGACTGCAGTTTCTCAATGATTTTGTTTTGAGTTATTATGCGTTCATCTAGTAGTCTGAGGAAATGGGCAACTTTCTTTTGTTCAAAAAGATCCTTTGGAAGTTGTATTGTTGTCGATGAAAGTATCGGTGTATTTATTGAGGGCATAGTTTGCCCCACAGCACGGTTACGAATATCTCGCTTGACAGCTTCAGTAGATAACGCATAATGTAGAAACAGAGAATCAATATCATACTTCGGGCGGACTCTCAAAACTCTACCCGAGAATAACCATCCATTTTGCTCAATACCAACATGGGCATTTATATCAACTGACCCGACACGAGAAAACACAATGTCGTTAGTTTCAAGTCTGTATCCTTTTAAGCGTATATAATCCTCGTTAGACACTTGTGGTATTCCGAATTTGTCAGAGGGCATTAAACCCGTTTTGAAATGCTCGGTTGTTACTATTGGTATTCCATTTTCGACATAATCTTCAGCATGTAGTACGCTTCCAAAAGGTCCATTTTTTATATCTCCGATATTTCCGATAGTCGTACATTTCCACTCCCCACTAAACTCTGGAAATCTCAAAGGGGGAACATCTGGGATTTATTATTCTCTAATTATATGTACAACATATTAATATACGATTATGGGACAGAAAACAATTAGAGAAATCTCGGTTGCATGGAAAGAGTACAAGCAACCTTATGTGAAGCAGTCCACAATGGCTGCTTATGTGCTTATCTTGGAAAATCATATTCTTCCAAATTTTGGAGAAAGCGATACACTCCATGAACAGGCTGTGCAAGAATTTGTTTTGCAGAAAATAGAGAATGGACTGAATGTGAAATCCGTAAAAGACATTTTGATTGTACTGAAAATGGTTATGAAATTCGGCGTAAAAAATGAATGGATGGATTATCAAGAGTGGGACATCAAATATCCGTCTTCTTCAACAACCAAAGAATTGGAAGTACTATCGGTTGCTAATCACAAGAAAATACTCAATCATATTCAAAGTCATTTTTCCTTTGCTGGACTGGGTATCTACATCAGTCTTTGTACCGGACTTCGTATAGGGGAAGTCTGCGCTTTGAAGTGGAGTGACATCAATGTTTCAGAGGGAACGATAACAGTCAATCGTACAATTGAACGGATTTACATTATTAATGGGACGGAGAAATATACCGAGCTGGTTATCAACACTCCCAAGACACAAAACTCATGTCGGAAAATTCCTATGACAAAGGACCTTCTTGCAATGGTAAAACCACTGAAGAAGGTCGTTAATGAAGATTTCTATGTTTTGACTAATGATGAATATCCAACCGAGCCTCGTACTTACCGTAATTATTACGGCAAATTAATGGCGAAATTAGGTATTCCCAAATTGAAATATCATGGCCTGCGCCATAGCTTTGCCACTCGTTGTATAGAAGCTGGCTGTGATTACAAGACCGTTAGTGTATTGTTAGGACATTCCAATATTTCGACCACTTTAGACTTATATGTTCATCCCAATATGGAACAGAAAAAGCGTTGTATTGCGAAGGTCTTTAAGTCGTTGGGGAAATGATGTAATATGTAGAGCGAAGTAACCTGATACAGTAATTTCTTCGCTCTCAATCATTGCATATATTATGAGAAATGTAGTAATAACACTTTTATTGCCAACATTCATAATAGAGGAATCAGCTCATTAGGGCACATCGAAAAAGAAAAGGAGAGGAAAAATCCCCTCCTTAACTCTAAAACCATGTCTCAGACATTCAAATCCTTTAGTGCTAATGCATAATTGGGACAAAAACCGTCCATGATACACTTTAAGCCAAGTGTCTGATAATACTTGTAGTCATCATCTTCGGTGCAGAGGTATTTGTAACCGTAGCGTGGCATGTACTCCTTGAAGAACCGAGCCAAGTCTTTCAGGTTTTCTTCTTGGTTCTCCTTGAAGTTACTACGCACAATGATGATAGACCAGTCGGGGAAGTTGCCTCTTCCACAGCTATACTCCCAGAAGCGGATATAGCAGTCTAAGTCACGTTCCCGAATGTCCATACAAAAGCCGTTGGCATGTGGCATCACGCTACAGCTTTCTCTGTAGCCAAATTTCTCACACAAGTAGAGATTGAAATCAAGAATTAAATCTTTTTGTACCATAAATAATTGAATTTAAGATGTTAATAATAATGGATTATAAATGAAAGCCTCGCTTGCGCTTAGTCTTTTTCTTTTTCATCAGGCGATTGAACTCTGCTTCTTCTGCGGCAGTGGCATCGTAGGACGAGTTCCCGTTTAGCAAACCGAGACTGATGCCAAAGCCATCATCGGAATGGGAAACGCTTGGCTGTACCTCTTCTTTCTGTTCTCTGAGTTTCTGTTTGGCTGACTCCAACAAGGATGCACAAGCATTCTCTTCCAGTCGGTTGTCGATATTCAAGTAGCTGAACTCTCGACCTACTTTTGAACCGGAAAAAGAAAAGCCGTTATGTTCAAATTTGACACCTTGTATTTCTCGTGTAGTCCGGCTGACCTTGAATTTCATATCAATGTCACGGTCGGCAAGCGCATCTTTCAAGTCTTCCCAACTATAAGCTTTGGGCAGTTCTTCTTTCAATGCCTTGTATATCTCGTGCTTTGCCTTGTCGTAGGGGCGCAAGCGTTCCTCTTTGATATGGTCTTTACCATTGGCAAAGTGCAAGCGATATTTGGCGGTCAGCATTTTGCAGACTTTCTCATTCCTACGGAAATCGTTCTTGTCGCTAATCGTCTTGCCGTTATTATCCACTCGGTTGAAAACGATATGACAATGCGGATGCTCACGGTCGATATGCCGGGCAATGATGTATTGCGTGTTTTCAATACCCATCAGTTTCATATAGTCGTGTGCTATGCTCAGCATCAAAGCATCATCGGACTTTAATCTTGCACTGTCTTCCGGTGAGAAGTTGAGCGAAGTGTGTCCGACAATATTCTTTACCTTGTCGTTGAGTAAGGCTTGTAGCTCAAATTGCTCTGCCATCTGTTCGGGTGTCCCTTCTATTCCGACCGCTTCCAATAGTTTGGATTTTTCCTCTTTGAGGACATAGCGGACGCATCCACCGAACGATGTCCCTTTAGTCTGTTTACCTATCATCTTTCAGCTGTTTTATAAGTTGATTAATGTGCTGAGCCATTTCTTCGCATCTGTCCGCAACAGCAAAGAAACCGTAGGTGTTCGCTTGTCTTGCCAACTGATTGAGATTGGTACTTTCACCAATCAGTTGCCGGATGATGTGAATATGCTCTTGCGTGATTCGTTCACGAACTGAACCGTTCTCGATGAGCGAACGGATGACTTCGCTTTGGGTTTGCTTACTCCGTCTGCAAAGCGCACCAAGCCATGCGTGTTGCTGATATGACAGCCGGAGTGTTATTGTATATTTCTTTTCCATGTGAATTGTTTTTAGTGAATAATTTGTGACCATCGGGAGCTGCCTCCTCTGACTTTTTGAGGAGCAAGTGGTCGGGAAATGTAATACACCGACATTAACTTGCTACAGTAAAAAAGTCTCGATTTCTCTCCCTAAGTCCAAAGTCTGAATCCTCGTTTCTTAGGTGGTGAAACCTTCGGTCGTGGAGTGCCTTGTTGTACGCTGACGAGCTTCAAACCGAATGTCTCTATCAGTGTTTTTAAGACAGGATTTCTCTTAATCATCTGCTGAAGGATGGCTTCGTCGGGCTTCACTTTGAGCAGATAATCGGCTATGTCGTATCCCTCTTTTCGCTCTTTTTCGTTGGCATGGGCTTCCAGATAATCGAACATCTGCACTTCAATTCCATATCTTTTCATCAAACCGATTTTGCTCTGCCAATAGTCTGTCGCTCCCAAATCGGGAAATAATACAACGGTTCTTCCAGCCAGAACGGATAGGCTGTTGGCATTGAAGCAACCGTTCTTTCCACCGGATGCTATCCATAGGAATTGCGGTAGATAGTAGGAGGCAACGAGTGCCGTTTTCTCGCTTTCGACCAGTGCAACAGGACGGCTTTTGTCTTCAGAAAGCAGATGCTCTCCGAAGAAACATTGCTTCAGATTATAATCGCCTTTGTGCAGTACGGAGTGTACCCATGTGACATGATTGTATGGCTCTTTTATCCGCTTGCCAGTTTCGGAATTGTAAAGCATTATCTTACCCGTGCGGACTTTATTCTGATTGTCCGTCTGCCAGAATACGGTTGCACCGTCCCAATATTTGGATGTACCAACCTTGTATTTCTTCATGAGTTTTAATGTTTCTGTTTCTCCGAACTGAGCCGATAGAAATTGAAACAACTTGTTCGTAGGATAGCCACGCAATGATTGGTTGACTATATCCAAATCTATGTAGGATGTGGCTATTGGTTGTATCTCTTTTATAGGTGCATAGTTTCTGAAACTATTCTCTGCGAGCTTATCTTTTTCTGACGGATTCTGCTCAAAGTAATCACGAGGCGTGAAGTGATAACCGCATTTCTGCTCATGGTCACAACGTCCTACATACTTTGGGAATTGGATTTGCTTCTCTGTATCAATGTACTTGGAAAAGCATCTTTGACGGTGACAGTTCGGGCAAGTATGCCGAGTGCTGATACCTTTGTAGGGTTCTAATATGAATCTATGTGTACTCATTGTATGTTTCTTTTTAGGTGTGTCACTTTTGTCGTTATTGTCATTTCTCGTTAGGAAAGTGTCAAAACCGACAAAAATGTCACGGGTTAATCTTTGAATATTCTCCATGTTTCTCTTTTCGGAACAATATCCCGATATTGTCATTGAGAAAGCGTTGAAACGTGCGCTCCTTCATTCCGTTCTGCTCGGCTATCTGTATAGCTTGGGCAGTTGTAAAGGCTGGAGGAAGCAGATTGACTATCGCCTGTTGTTGGCTGTTGAGTGCATTTTCATTGAGTATGTTTTGAACGCTCAATGCGGATTCCTTGAAATACTCCGTCAGTTTAATGGCTCGTTCCACCGTCAACAGGTCGATATAGGTTTTATCACACTCTCCGCAAGTCCATCGGGCTAATTGGATAATCAAGCAGAAGCGGATGATGTATATTTCCAACTTACAATAGATACTCACAATGGTGTCGTTTGTCTCTCGGTCACACAACTCTGAGAAGTGGTGCTGCCATTCATAAAGCCGTTTTTTGGCTTCCTCCGTGAAAAAAAGAATATGCGGTTCTATCTCTCCAAATTCATTGAGAGCGTACTCTTGTTGTATCAGCTTATCAATAATGGCATTCCATTCTTGTTCGATATTCTCCGGCAGTTCCTTGTCATTCCAACGTGCTTTCTGTTGCAGATTGGGCATTACAAACAGAATGCGGTCGATGAATCCATTACTGGAGCGTTCGCCTTTAGCCAGTTCACTGAGAATCTTTTTTTGGATAGTACCGATGACAGAGATATACGGTCGCTTGATGAAGATGGAACTCTTGGCATTCTTGCGGTCGGATATAGTGGTCTTGGCACTGAACACCGACAACCAGAACTGTTCTTCTGAACCGTTGTTGTAACGGTTGAAGTTCTTGAACCAAGCGGACAATTCATCAGCCCATAAGCACAAACCACGTTTATTTTGTGCATGAATCAGACTTAATCCCTCAGGTGTTACATCCGAAATCAAGAAGCGTTTACGGACAGGTTCCTGTGGAAATTGCTCTTCACCGCTTTCTGTGCGTTCTTTGCGGCTCATACTCATCAGTTCATCATACTTTGCAAGTGCTTTTTCAAAGACTTGATTCTGTTGATAGTCGTAATCAAGAAACGGTTTCATTGCAAAACTGAGCGGATGGCTTTTATTCGCTCCCGGTCTTCCAATCAATGCCATATACAGGATAGGACTCTCTATCCAGCCTTGCTTGATTTGAGCAAGATGAGTGTTGCCAATGCCGACTGCTATTGCCGTAAGGATAGCTGCGGCAATGTAGTCAGTCGGGTAGTTATGGCATTCGTGAACCTCACTGATGATGCGTTGGATTTTTGACGGGAATATGCTGACAGGAAAATCAGTACCCGTCAGTCGCATACTTAAATCAACCGCTTCATCAATGATGGATGCCGGATTAATAGAAGATGTATCCATAGTCACAATCATTAAAGTTTCACGGATGATTTGGGCTTATGACGGACACCGCTTTGCATATTTGCCAGCATCTCCTCGTATGTTTGCTCGGAAGTCTTTCTACGCCCGTTCTCAATCCAAGCCAGAAGTTCGTCCTCGTAGAAGTAGAGCTTCTTACCTTTCTTATAGGCAGGAAGTAGCCCTTTGCGTACCAAGGTATAAATGGTAGGCTTGGCTTTTCTGATGATACGGCAAGCATCCTCAATTTCAATCAACACATGTTTGTCTGATGCTGGTGGTTGAAGTTCCGACACCATCCTTTTTAACTCAATGACCTGTTCGGTTAGATAACCTACCGCTTCGGGCAGCTTATCAAATGTTACTGTTTCTTTTTGCATACGTCGCTCGTTTTTAATTGTTCGACGGCAAAGGAAACAGGTGTTTCAATGGTGGAATCATTCACCAAAATATAACTGATGAATAACTTTTTGATGGTGATTGGTAGTGATAATTTATTGATAATAAACAGATAATCAGTGATTACTGGTGTCAATTATGATAGTTGTAGCTTAGAAAGAAGAGTTTTTAGATGAAAAATGTGGAATACAATGATAAATATTAGGATGTAACATTCTAATTGGTAGTTTTTCTGTATTTTTGCAAATAAACAAAGTTTGCCATTATGGATAATATCATTTATAAAATAGGGAATATTAAATATTTATTGGTATTTTCACTCTTACTCTTTTTAACATCGTGTAGTGCAGAAATAGAATCGGCTTCTGCAAATTCGACATCAGCTATTTTAGCAGTATGTGGTGAATATATACTAGCGATATTCTCTTTAATAGTCCTTTTGCTTATTCATTGCATAAGGATTACTGGAGTTGCTATATCTACGTTGGCAATATATATGATTTATAATAATATAAGGATATGGCAATTTGATTCTACCTTGTTCCTATTTATAGGCATTCTATTGATTGTTTTTTCTCTTTGGACTCCTGTTAGATTCTATATTCCGAAAGTCGTGATAGCTAAAAATATAGCAAAAATTGCAAAGCAAGAATCTTCCTCTGATGATTCTCGAAAATGCTTGATATCAGAGATTGTAGTAGGAATTTTAATAGGCATTATTCTGATGATAATAGAACAAAATATAGACTTTACTTTTATCAAATAGTATTTATATAGGGTTATATTCATGCAATCTTTCTATCCAGTTTAATCTTGCACTCAGATTCCGTGTGCGACATTTTGCGCTCAATGGTGGATATTTCCGAATCACGGAGGATATGAGCAAATACTCTTTTTATAAATGTGGCAGTCTGTAGGCGTGGTTTACCGAATGCCTTGCCGATGTTCCAGCCAAAGTGCATGATGTCAATGGTTTTTAATTGAGCATCAACCTTTATCTGTTCAACTTTGGGTAGAGAATCAGAGAAATAGTATTCCGTAATATATCCACATAGGCGATTGAGGTCAGTTTCGCTAAGATAGAGAACCAAGTTCTGTTTCGTATATGTGAGAACCTTATCTAACTTTTCTTGTGATGCTCGCTCTTTCTCTGCCATAGCGTTGGCTCGGAACACCTCATATTCTGTTGGCTGATTGGATTCGATAGATATATTATTGATGCTAGAAGGTGTGGCGTCTTCTTTTGGAAGTTCAGCCACGTCTTCGTTAAGTTCAGGACATGAAAGAATAGAAACTTCTTCTGTGTCAGATGTAGTTTCGATTTCAATTTCGGGATCCGGTTTAGAAATGACGGGGTCTGAATTTATAGTACTTTCGGCAAGTTCCGAGTGTACTATTGAAGTTTCAACCACCACAGCCTTATTGCGGTAACACTCAAATCTCATAAAGCACTTCTCTATTGTTGGTGAAAGGAGTTGTCTGAATACCATTTGCAGATTGAGATAGATTGCACCCATGACAATGGAGCATACCACAAAAATGAGGTAGCTGCTGAACTCATCCCAACCATAGTGTAGTACGGTCTGACGGGCTAAAACACCAATGATAGCGATTGTCCCGAAAACAATCAGATTCAAAGTAATATGTTCTATTTTTTTCTGCTTCATAATAATATATGCTAATCGTTTGTGTGCAAATATATCTCATTAGCAAGATGTATAAATACATTTCCCTGAAAGTGGCAGCATTTGTCACCAAAAGGTAGCATTATTCTAGGTCAACTGTGCCAAAATAGAAAAGAAAAGTCCAACGTAGAATAAAACCAAGTTGGACTTTTAGCAAAGGTATTAGCAATTATATATGTTAGCTGCGCTTATAGGAATAAAGAGAGATATGCCCTTTTGTTTGGAAGCAACTTTACTGATAAGCCATTTTCTGAATGAAGCAGAATGTCCAGTGTCTATTTGATAGGATAGGGCTATAATCATGTTGAGATTATACACATCGGCACTATTCCCATTTTCCAACTTTATACATTGGCAGATGTCATACTTTTTTAAGACATTGGCTTTCAATATTGCTTTTAAACGGGAATTGATTGATCCAACTGTTGTATAGAACAAGTCGGCAATCTCCCAAACGGTCATCCATACTTCTCCATCAGAAATATGGATGCCATGTCCGTTGTTTGTTATGATTCCTCGTTTCATAGCCGTAATTTATTTCAGTGAAATCTTATTGGCTGTCTCTCGTTTCTTTACATTGACCAAATCTGCGTAGATTTGAGTAGTGGAAACGTTCTTGTGGGTTAGCATCTTTGAGACAGTGTAAATATCTGTGCCTAAGGATATTTGGATAACTGCGTAGGAGTGACGAAATCCGTGGAAGGTTATCGGCTTCGTTATTCCTGCCTTTTTGAGCCAGTTCTTCAGCGGATAGTTAATCATGCTCCGTTTCAAGCCCTTGAATACTTTGCCTGTGCCGGGCGTACCACATAGTTCGTAGGCTTCGTAACTGATGGGGAGTGTCGCTTCCGTTTGGGTTTTCTGAGTTCTGATACGCAAGCAATAGCCTTGGTCGGGAGCAATGGCAAAATCTTCCCATTGAAGATTGAGAATATCGCTGATGCGTAAACCTGTCATACAAGCGAATAGAGAAGCTGCTTTCAGAACGGGGATGTCGCAAGGAGTGGCGGCAAGTTTCTTCACTTCGTCCAGTGTCAGGTATTCTTTCTTCACATCTTGTGGTTCAATCTTGTCAAGGTAGTCATTGATGTTTTCTCGAAGCCATTTGTCCCGATAGGCAATCTTCAACAATCCTCTGAAAGTGGAGTAGTAGCCGGATGCCGAATTGAGGGATATAGGGCGGTTGCTGTGTTTAAGTTGCTTGGCGTTCAACAGGTACTCTCTGAACTTCTTACACAAGTCCACATTTACCTCGCCAAAGGTACATTGCCCTTTGACGAAGTTGTAGAAATGCTGATAGACAAACAACCATTTCTGGTCTTTACTTCGGCACATCTTTTTGAAGTAGGCGAGGAAGTCGGCTTTCTGCTTGGTCTTATCCAAGAAACCGAACTCTTCATTGATGAGCGATTGCACTCTGATACAACGGATAGCTTCTGCCTTGTTCAGCATATCATTGTTGAACTCCCGTTCCATTTCGTTTTTGGGGTGGGCATAGATGTAGATGCCGAGATATTCCCGACGGCTCATCTGCATGGTCTCAGGGTTACGGACTGCCGGATAATAATCCAGATACAAGGAGATGCGATTGTTCCGAATCGCTCTCTGACGAACTGTTACTTTTGTACACGTGTGTGTCATACTGTTTAATATTTAGAGTTTTACATTTGTTTGGTGCAAAGGAATGAGGTGATTCAATGGTGGCAACATTCACCGATAAATAACTTATTCTATCTTTGGAGCTTCAAGCAATTTATCCAGTTCGGGTTTAGAGATAAGTGTGTATTTGCCCTTCTTGACCTTTGGGATATTATGATATTTCGCATAATGATAGAGTTGGTCACGGGTAAGATTGAATTTCTCCATTGCTTCGGCTACCGTATAATATTGCGGTTCTTCGGGTGCTGCCACACCTTTGGCTATATCGACATGCTTCTTGGAATAGTACACCATGATACCCTCTTTCTTCTTTGGGATGGCGTTCTTGGAAACAAATGTGTAGATAGCGGATAAGGTCATGCCGAATTTTTTCTGTATTTCTTGTGTGCTATACCATTCTGTAATGTCGGGATCCGGGGCTTTCTTAGCGAAGTAAGCATCCACGTGCTTCTTGCTCCAGTAGGTCTTGCCACGATTGAAAGTCCGGGGAATGTTGTTTTTCTTGGCTACCAAGAATATCCATGATTCGTTTACATGATACTTTTCCTTGACTTCGGCTGTGGTGTAGAAGTCGGTGATAGGGGTTTTCTCTTTTGTTGGAGTATGGAACTCTGTTGGATTATTGAATAACTCATCAATATCCTCTTTCTTCAAAAGGTATTTGAAGCCCAATCGAGTAACCTTTAATTCACCTCGTTTAATGTATCCGTAAACGGTAGGTCGGGTTACTCCGAGATAGATTGCAGTCTCGGTAATTGTGAGAAATGGCTTGTCTTTGATTCTTTCAATAGGCTTTTCATCAATCTTCTTCTCCACGAATTGATTGTTAGCTTTGATTGCTTCGTCACGCTTCTTCTTTTTATAAAGAGCGTTGGCGCATTGTTTGGAACAACATGCTGTTGTTGTTTTTTGGGCGATAAACTCTTTACCGCACCAAGCGCAAATTCGCTTAATTTTCAGGTTACTGCTCATTTCAATTCATCTTTATTTCTCCGTTATTACTGTAAATTCCCGTAAAACCGTGTAAAATGGCGTATAGTTTCTCTACTACCTTTCCACTGAATTTTTGGTCTTTGACAAGCGAGCAACAAATACGGTACAAAAATGAGCTGAAAAAGCCCTATAAACGATAACCATCGCTTATAAGGCTAAAAAGAAAGGCGCTCAAAATGAACGCCTTAATAATCATTGGTGATATATGCTAATCGTTGGTAATCACTACCTACTTGCCATTACGGAAGATATAACAGCCCTTAATACGGGCTTCGGTATTACTTATGTATTACCTATACTGATAGCAGTTCTAAGTGCGGATAAAGATGCCATTATCTTGATTGAAAATCCAGAAGCACATTTGCATCCTAAAGGGCAGGCGGTGTTGATGGAACTTGTTTCAAAGGCTGTGGCCCATGGTGTGCAAATTATCATTGAGTCGCATAGTGACCACATCATAAACGGTAGTCTGGTGGCAGTAAACAAGAAATGGATTACTCCTGACCTGCTTTCCATATACTATTTCGAAAGAGAAGAACACGGACATACAGCTTTGTCACATCATTTACAGATTTCGGAAACCGGGCGTATTACTCGTCCTCCTAAAGGTTTTTTTGATCAGATAGATATAGATTTAAGAACATTAACCGGATTCTGATATGGAGCACAGTGAATTATTTCTATTGCTGCCAAGATATGAGGAAGCTGAAGGACAACCTGACTATATCAGGCTAAAAAGTGTTATGACAGTGGCTGAAATCTTAGAAGTGATAGAAAGTATTGACGAGATATGCAGATTTATAGCAAATGAGAATTACGAGGGCTATTATGATGCAGACAATGTATCGGCATTTTTATATCCTGTAGAAGCGATGGAAGAATGTTATCCAAATATCAAGACTCGTATGCGTATGGTTATGAGTAAATGGGGAGAGAACTGGCGGACTCAGAAAGTTCAAAAGGATACTGTGAAATATATGTATTATTGTATTCCGATAAAGGATGATACATTGTGTGAGATGACAGAACGAAAATTTGTTTCTAAAGATGAGAGTACGTTTCTTTTGATTAATTATGATGCATTTTCGTGCGCTTCTGAAACAATAATTACAAAGCGTAATCAGGACGAAGTGGAATTGAATGTGAGAAATGCTGATATAAAAAATATTTCGAAATGGTATGAAACAAACCGCAAACCACAGAGAATATTCAATCTTAATCCAAAGCATGGTGAAAATGGAAAGGGTGCACATCCTGGTAATAAGGGAGAAAAAGTTTCTGTATTGATGTGTAGCAGAGGTGAGGCAAAGAATATGCTTCTGAAAGCTATATGTTCAGATCCAAAGGTATTATATTTTTTTGATAAAACACACAATCAGTATATTGAGTTTAAATGCGAAAGTAAAAATACTTATCATGGATTTCATCTTGATGCAATAGATGAAAAAAGGGTACCGGAAGAAATTAAGGATATGATAAAAAAGCTGATATCATGATTTTAAATCATACAGAAAAGGAATTTATAAGTGCCATAACAACTTATGAAGGTAAGGCAAAATCGCTGGCTGAAGTGCTTAATAAAAGCAAGTTGTTGGAGAGGAGAGGTATTGGCATCATACAATATGGAGGAAAGAATATTATTTTTTTGAGGAAGGATTTATATGATGATTGGTTTCATAATGATGGTTTGGGTTATGTAGTAGAACTGCTTTCTCTGATTGATACTTTAATTAAGAAGAAATACATCATTATGATACCTTTTTGTACAGACAATGTTTTAGTGATTGGTACTGAGGATTCTCGATGGCTTAGACCAGAATTTATCTCTGTGCATGGAAATGAATTCATTACGCTTGTAGATAGAATGGAAAATTGGCTGGACGCATTAGGTAACCAGTTATATTGGCCTTGTAAATATACGGAGAAAGAGCTTCCAATAGGAAATTTATTTCATTGTGCCTTTTATGTAAGTGAAGAGTTGAAAGAATTAGTGAAGAATAATTTTAGATCAGAAGACGAAATTCGTTTTAGAAAACAACAATATTTGACTTGGATCTCTATTATTGTTGCTACATTGATTGGAATCCTTGGAATAGTATATTAAAAATCTGAGTATGGGAGAATGGAAAGAATATAAATTAGGAGAAGTCTTAACTTTTCAACGTGGGTATGATTTGCCTAAATCAGAAATGAATGGTGGAGATATTCCTGTTGCTGGTTCTAATGGTGTAATTGGGTACCATAACCAATACACAACAAAAGGACCTGGTATTACGATAGGTCGAAGTGGTAATATTGGTGTTCCTAGATTCTATGAAGATAATTTTTGGGCTCATAATACAACTTTGTTTGTAAAAGATTTTCATGGTAACGATGAGAAATTTATGTATTATTTTTTACAAACGGTTGATTTCACTCAGTTTAATACTGGTAGTGCGGTTCCATCTTTAAATAGGAATCATATTCATGAATTAAGTATATTTATACCTCCATTAAAAGAACAAGAACGTATAGCTTCTATTCTCAGTTCTTTAGACGATAAAATTGATTTGCTTCATAGAGAAAATAAAACTCTTGAAGCAATGGCAGAAACTATATTCCGTAAGTGGTTTATTGAAGAAGTTAGGCAAGAAGTTTTATTAGGAGATGTAGTAGAAACAACCTCAGGTGGAACTCCGTCCAGAAAATATGAAAAATATTATCAAAATGGAACTATAGATTGGGTTAAATCCAAAGAGTTAAACAGGAGCTTTTTATTGAAAACAGAAGAAAAAATCACGCTGGAAGCCGTTGAAAATTCATCTGCCAAGTTTATTCCAGCGAATTCTGTTTTAATTGCTATGTACGGTGCTACTGTAGGTGAATATGCTATTATAGCAAAAGAAATGACATGTAACCAAGCTGTATGTGCTTTAAAACCTAATGACAATTATCCATACACATATCTGTATTTATGGGCTAAATTTATGCAAGATGATTTTTTAAATTTGGCTTGTGGAGCAGCCCAACAAAATATTAGCCAGGTCTTGATAAAACAGCAGCAAGTTTGTAGTGATGTGGATACAGTTAAGCAATTTCATTCCATTGTTGAGCCATTATTTGAGAAATTAAAACAAAATGAGATACAGCTATCTTCTCTTGAAGAAATGAAAAATGTGATATTGCATAAATTGATTAATAATGAACTAAATATAAATGAATTATGATAATAGATAAATTGATAAATTCGGGGATACTTACACTCTCGGTGGTATTGTTGGCTATAATTGCTATCATTTTTCTTTTTTTGAAATATCGTCAAAATGATGGAAAGTGTAAGGTGCATATGTATTATATATCAGGTTTATTGATTTTTATAATTATAGAACTGATAACTTATGTTTGTGTGAATAACAATAATACAGATCAGATTGTGGACTATATATCCTTTGCCTCTACTATATCTTCATTGTTCCTCTCTGTAGTCGCTATTATTTATGCAATTGTTTCCAATAATCAGGGAGAGGCCCAGTATCAGAAAATAGATGGGGCTTCAGATAGAATATCTATATCTGTTGATAAGTTTTCTTTAATGTCGGAGAGTTTATCTGGAAGTATAGATTCTATTTTATCTAAATTGGATGAGATTAAGGTTATTTCTGATGAAACAAGACAAACAGTGAGTCAGAATTATCAATCACATACAGGTAGTAGTATTGACCAAAATGCCGTATTACAAATAATTGATGGATATATTAATAATGGATCATATTATGGAAACTTGAGTCTATTGGCATGTGTATATTCGAATGAAAATGAACGTCCATTTTTTTTATCAGAAATTATTCCTACTGATTCTGATTATGCACTGGGATATATTATTTCTTCTTCTTCATTAGGTGTTATTAATGTTTCTATAGATGATAAAAGGTGTATTACTGTAAATACAGTTTTACCTATAATTAAAGAAAAACTTATATATGCTATTGAAACCTTTATTGAAAAATCAAAACCAGAATATAAATCTGGGAATCAAGAACTTTATGAAAAGTTAAAACAGACATTTAATATTTAAGAATGAAATATTGTGATATGATTCACCGAAATTCAAATAAAGTCTTTACGTTATTAAGTATTTCGAATGTCTTAGATCTTTTTTAGTAAAATGAGATTAAGTTCAGAAGAAATTTTCTATAAAATACATAATGAGTTAATGGTTGAATTGTTTGAAAATAGTTTTAATAATGATTAGAAAGGTAGGTTTGTATATATTATCATTGTGGCTATTGTTTTTGCTTAGTATCATATTGACTATAGATATTCCTATGTATTGGGGCAATGATTGGATTTTTATCGGGATAGGAGAATTGCTTAAAAGAAATATTGTACCCCTAATTTCTGTTTTGGGACTTATAATTGGTGCTATTTCATTCTATGATTTTAATCATTTTTTGAGTGGTACACGTCAAATGACATATGCTATAGTTGAAATTGAAAATAAAGAATCAGAGCATTTGTCTTTTTTGACAACATATATCATTCCATTAATATGTTTCAATTTTGAAAGTAATAGATACGTTATAGTTTTATTGTTACTATTAATAATTATTGGGATTATTTATATTCGAACAGATTTGTATTATGCAAATCCGACATTGGCAATATTAGGATTTAGGATATATAAAGTGAAGCTTGAAAGAAATGATATCTCAAAAAGTAATGTAATATTAATTTCAAGAAAAAAATTGTTTTTGAGAGATTTTGTATCATATAAAAAACTTGATGAAAAAATATTTTACTCTTATAAGAATTAGCTATGAATAAAGAAGAATTGGATCAAGCGCTAGATTTTATTAATAATCCAGATGGAGATTTAAATATTGTTCTGTATACTTGTATGTCAGATTCTGACTTGAAATTATTAGATGTAAAGTATGATGATTTACCTCCGATAAAGGATTTATTTATCAACTCGATAAAGGAACATATCATAGAAAAAGATGATTACACTGTGATACCTTTGTCAACGGCTGATGAAAGGGCTAATTGTTTTTATCAGTATGATTTGGAGTTACCTGCCGAATTAGAAAATTTGAGATCTGTCATTGGTAATGATTTAATTGAAAACTTGTCATTAGATGAATATTCGCTCGCTGATATTGATTCATTAATAGTTCTTATTTCTGATAATTCTCACACCTTGAGTCTTTATAAAAAAATAAGCCCTGTTGAAGTTATTGGTCGTCGAGGATATATATTGTATGAATCAAATTCAAGATTTGAACGTTTTGATAAACAATTGTTGCGTATTAGTAATAACTTTCAGGTGATTCAGGTTGCTGGAGAAATTTTTATATTAGACTTGAAATCAATAGAAAAAAGCTTTGGTTTCCATGATGTTATCCGCAGAGAAGCTACATTGGGAGTTGATGCAATTCGCAATAAAGGTCTTGTTTGTAATATAGAGGTATTAGAAGAATTAATAGATAATGTGTCATTTGCTAGAAAATTAACTAAAATAGCAAGAAATTCTCCTGTATTACAAAATAATATACCAAATATAGATGTTATAAATTTTTCAAGGCAGCATCCTGCTTTAAGAAATAAAATGAGATACACTACAGATAATGCTCAGTTTATGTTGGATACGAAAACCTCAAAACAGTTATTTATTAAATTATTGAATGATGATTTTCTTACTTCGGAATTAACAAGACTGTATTATGATAGTTTAGCTAAAGACTTTATTGAAATGGAAGATAATAATAACTGAAATTTATGACACAACTTACCGAATCCCAAATAGAATCTTTCGCCATCCAGCTTTTTGAGCATATTGGCTATAAATCATTTTACGGTCCTGATATTGCTCCAGACGGACCGAATCCGCTACGTGCGTCTTTTGAGGAAGTAGTATTGAAAGAATCTTTGCGTAAATCGGTACAACGTATCAATCATAAATTACCTGTGACAGTTTGTGAGGAGGCGGTGAATGAGGTATTACGTATTGCTTCACCTGACCTGCTGGCCAACAACGAGCAGTTTCATCGTATGCTTACAGAAGGAATTTCTGTTTCAGTACATCGAGATGGGGCTGAAAGGGGAGAGTTGGTATGGCTGATTGACTTTGATAACCCTCTGAATAATGACTTTACTGTGGTCAATCAATACACCATTGTAGAGAACGGAAGAAACAAACGGCCGGATTTAATCTTGTTTGTAAATGGTTTGCCTCTGGTGGTAATAGAATTGAAGAATGCTGCAGATGAAAATGCTACGCTTCAAAGTGCATTCCGTCAAGTTGAGACATATAAGGAGACTATTCCTTCGTTGTTCACTTATAATGAACTGATTGTTATATCTGATGGGCTGGAAGCACGTGCAGGATCTTTATCTGCTGGATTCAGCCGTATGATGGCATGGAAGAGCTCGGATGGTAAAGTAGAGGCTTCTCATTTGGTTAGTCAGTTGGAAGTTTTGATTCAAGGTATGCTGAATAGAGAAAATCTGCTTGATTTGATACGTTCTTTTACTGTTTTTGAGAAAACAAAAACTGAAGATATAAAAACGAAAATCACAACGATAAAGACCATAAAGAAAGTTGCGGCCTATCATCAGTATTATGCGGTAAATAAAGCTATTGAATCAACTATTCGTGCTACGGGAATAAATGTAGGAGGATGTGACGGACCTTTTCGTGAATCACCGGTAAATTACGGACTTAAAGATGTAAAACATCAGCCTGTAGGTGACCATAAGGCTGGAGTGATATGGCATACACAGGGTTCAGGGAAATCCCTTTCTATGGTGTTTTATGTGGGTAAGGTGGTACGAATGCTGAACAATCCGACTATAGTAGTTATTACAGACCGTAATGATTTGGATGATCAGCTTTTTGGCACATTTGCGGACTGTAAACAACTTTTACGTCAGACACCGGTACAGGCAGAAGACGGTGATAAACTGAAAAGCCTTTTGAGTGTAAATTCGGGAGGGGTGATTTTTACCACCATTCAGAAATTCCAGCCGGAAGAGGGAAAGAATATCTATAAGACATTGACAGAACGCAGTAATGTTATTGTGATAGCGGATGAAGCGCACCGCACTCAATATGGGTTCAAGGCCAAGACGGTGGATGTGAAGAATGAGGCTGATGAAGTGATAGGTTCAGAAATAAAATACGGGTTTGCAAAGTATCTGCGTGATGCCTTGCCGAATGCAACTTATTTAGGGTTTACGGGTACGCCGATAGAAACGGCAGACGTGAATACGCCTGCTGTATTCGGAAATTATATTGATGTATATGATATTGCACAGGCGGTAGAAGATGGAGCTACTGTACGCATCTTTTATGAAAGCCGTCTCGCCAAGATTGAGCTAAGTGAAGAGGGACGCAAACTGATTGAGTCGCTTGATAGGGAATTGGAAACCGAAGAAATGAATGATGTACAGTTGGCTAAAGCCAAATGGACACAATTGGAGGCTTTGATAGGAAATCCGGCTCGTATTAAGAATATTGCACGGGATATTGTTACGCATTTTGAACAACGTCAGGAAGTGTTTGATGGAAAAGGTATGATTGTGGCTATGAGCCGTCGTATTGCCGTAGCTCTATACAATGCCATTATAGAACTGCGCCCCAATTGGCATTCAGATGATTTGAATAAAGGTGTGATAAAGGTTGTTATGACTTCTGCGTCATCTGATGGACCTGATATTGCACGTCATCATACTACAAAAGGACAGCGACGTTTATTGGCCGACCGTATGAAAGACCCGGATGATGAATTGAAATTGGTAATTGTACGCGATATGTGGCTTACAGGTTTTGATGCTCCATGCCTGCATACTTTGTATATAGACAAACCAATGCAGGGACATAATTTGATGCAGGCCATAGCACGTGTGAATAGGGTATATAAAGATAAACCGGGAGGCTTGGTAGTAGATTATCTTGGTATTGCTTCTGATTTGAAAAAGGCTCTATCTTTCTATTCAGATTCAGGAGGAAAGGGTGATCCAACAGAACAGCAGGAACAGGCTGTTGCCTTGATGGAGGAAAAACTTGAGGTGGTGCAGCAACTTTTGCACGGTTTTGATTATCATCATTATTTTACGGCAGATGTTTCACAAAAGCTTTCTTTCATCTTGCAGGCTGAAGATTTTATCCTAGGACTGGATGATGGCAAAAAACGTTTTGTGAACGAGGTTAATGCTTTGTCTAAAGCCTTTGCTATTGCCATACCTCATGAAAGGGCTATGATGGTAAAAGAAGAAATAGCTTTTTTTCAGGCGGTAAAAGCCAGACTTTGTAAGTTCGATTTATCATCTTCCCATAAAACAGATGAGGAAATAGAGACTACCATTCGTCAGGTGGTTGATAAAGCTTTGGTATCGGAAAAGGTCGTTGATATCTTTGATGCGGCAGGTATAAAGAAGCCGGATATATCCATACTCTCCGAAGAGTTTCTTATGGAACTGAAAGGTATGGAACATAAGAATATAGCTTTGGAAGTTTTGAGAAAGTTGTTGAATGATGAAATAAAAGCACGTATGCAGCGCAATCTTGTTCAGGGAAAAAGCCTGATGGAAATGTTGGAGACTTCTATCAATAAATATCACAACAAGGTTATTACTGCAGTAGAGGTGATTGATGAACTTATAGGATTGAGTAAGCATATTGTAGCACAGGATAATGCGGCAAAGGAGTTAGGTTTGTCGGAATATGAATATGCTTTTTACTCTGCTGTAGCAGATAATAATAGTGCTATGGAGTTGATGGGTAAGGATAAACTTAGGGAACTTGCTGTTGTATTGACAGAAACAATACGCAACAATGCTTCCATTGATTGGGAAATTAAAGAAAATGTGAGGGCAAAAATGCGTGTTGCGATTAAACGTTTGTTACGTCGTTTTGGTTATCCACCAGATATGCAGATGTTGGCAACTGAAACTGTTATCAAGCAAGCTGAAATGATATCAACTGAATTGATAAGGAAATAGTATTGTGGGAACTATTCAAGGTTTTAATGAAAAGAATGCTTATTGGAAATTAAGTGAAAGATAAGCAACCAAGTTGCTACTTATACTTGGTTGCTTATTGTTAACAACTGTTTTTAATATTTATTTTGTCTTAGTTACAAATTTCTTTTATAAAAGAAACTATATTTTTAGAATTCTCATCACTGCCATCACCATCGTAATCCCTAAGATCGCTATAAGACCACATGCAGCAACCATTCTCCAAATTAACCAAGAATGCAAAAACTCTACATTCGCCACGATCATACAAACTAAGAAAGAGGATAGGGCAATTAGAATGGCAATCAGAATATAAAATGCTTTATGTGATAGAGAAATACGGTTATCTATTTGAGCAATCCTCTGCTCTGCCTCTGTACACTTGGTTTCAATTTGGTCAATGAACTGGCCAAGAACGGTATTGCCAAATTTTACAGCCTGCTCTTGCGTATCCTGGGTAATAGACAGCTTGTATTTTCCTAGTAAATCTACCAATGCGGTAAGATCCGTCCTCAATCCATACACATTGTCATTCAACTCGGCAAGTTCTTTTACGTTTATACCAAGCAGACGTTTTTCTTCTTCAAGATATTCATTTTGAGGAGTACTTTTGGTAACCTGCACTTCCTTCATTTCAGCGGTAAAATCAAATTTCTTTTTCATAAGCTCATCGTTTTAATCTAGTTTTCGGTTTCTTTCCTAAGGTACGAATGGCAGCACGGGCACATCTTTTTGCCCATAAGAGATCATCCTCGTCCTTATCTCTCCATGGTAATTCGCTTTGTGAACCACCGCCACCTCCGGTTGGTGCATTGGTGACTTCCAGCAATCCGACAAATATTGCTACTGCCATATCGGTTAACTCCTGTGAATTGGAGACAAAACGATAATCAAATTCATCGTTAAAATGGTTGAGTACCTTTTCTGGAATGTAGAACCGATGTTCCTGACCTTCGTGACTCAATGTATAGGGAACCGTATTCGGATTGTAGATCTTATATTTGGTATAATCAGCGGATGCTGATGGCTTCTGAATCTGTTTCGAATCAGTGTCTTTAGGTTTGCTGTTCGCTGCAATGCCTGACCTATAATGAAGTTTCTCCCATGTGGCAGGAAGTTTTGAAACCATCAGGTTTCTACCAATGCCCAGATTGGAAGCTTTGTATTTCGTCTTTCCTTTCATAATAGCATATCCGTGAAGAATACCATCATCGTCCTTTCGCTCATGTATGGTATATCCCTTCTTTGTCAATGCTGCTTTGTATTCATCCCATGACCATGATGACATGGATTTAAGGACATTCATACAATCCCGTGTAACCAATGGTATGTTGATATTTCTTACCTGTTTTGCTGTCGTCCATCCACGTTTCTTTGCCACTCTTTCTGCTGCCCATTGGGCACGAAGGTGTATATTGTGGTCGTTGTTGATCTGTCCGTCTTCATCCATCCGGCAGACAGCAGCATGAAGATGAGGAACTCCGCTATTGGATTCCATATGGAGCCAGACTGTGTATTTGCTGTTGGCCAGATTGGTCGGACACTTTCGTACTTTCCCGTCCTTGTCTTTGAACACTTGTTTGTCAAACTCTGTAGCGAAATCCTGCCAAAGTTTTTGCCAGTCTTCAATGGTGAAGTCCTTGGTATGTTCGGGTGACGGACTAAGTTCAATTCTGATGACTGAGTTCTTCACCGGACGGAAGCGGGAAAGAGTAAGCTGCATTGAATTCCAGACACCCATTGCATCTGGTTCCAATGGCATCATATTGTCCAATACCCGATAGATTTTTTCCGGATGTTTTTTATTATGTGATTCGCCAGTAATATAACGGATGTCATTTATGCCGTGCGATATTGCTTTAGCCTTTGCGATCATGATTCTTCAGTTTTATTATTGGTTGGAATACTGTTCGGTTCTTTTACGGAATTTAGGAACTGGCAGACATTTTCTGCCACATTGCCAAGCTCCTTCAGCCAGTTCACCATAAATGGAATCTGGTTGAACATCATATGCCGTTGGCTTGCACTCATACCATGAAGGGCTGATGTGTATTTCACAAGGTCAGCACGGCAGTTATCCAGATTCTGCAGAAGTGCAGCTTCTTCTTTGGTGAGTCTTGCCTTGGGTTTATAATTATATGCCCGCGCAAGCAGATAATCGCTTACGGTCATTCCGCATTGTTCGGCCATTGACTTGATATGTTCTTTCTGTCGGGGGCTGACTTTGGCCCCGATAAATACGGTTCTCCTGTTGTCCGGAGTCTCGTTCTGTTCTGTTTGTTTTATTATTTCTTTTTCCATGAGAATCTAATATTATAACGGGTTAAGGTGCGAGCCTGCGAGTACCGCACCGGCGAAGTGGCTGAGCCGGCGAGAGCGCCAATGTACAACCATAACGGAGTGGAGGTTATACCTTGGCATATCTCGCAACAGATACCTGTTGAAACTGCACGGCAAGCCGTGTCGTATATACAAATGAAATTGGCATTTCGACTGCTACCATAAACGATATAAGTATTCTGGTTATCCAATAAAAGGGGAAAAGATGAATATTCCCTGTAACGTCTTTATGCCTTTGCTTTATTCTAATATGTACACCCTGCCAATAAAGTAAAGCCGGATTCAATAATGGCTGTCTGGGTTGATTTTATATTCCTTTCCCTCTTTTATGACCATCCTTTTGTTACTGAGGAAGGTGGCAACTTTAACCGCTTTGTTATGTCCCAGCTTAATATCCTGCAGGGCATATCCTTCCTTCAGCCGTTCCAGATAATCGTCATAACTGGTAATACAGACGTTTGTAAAAGCTGCGTCCAGAGCTGCCCGATGCACGCTCTCGGAAATTTCCTTGTACGGATCAAACGGTTCTTTTGCAGGTCTTCCAATTTTCTTTTCCTGGGGCTGATAGGAATCCAGCAGTTCAGGTAAGACTTCATCGTTTATACGGAAAGCAAACGGTTCAAATTCCCGGTCACGGATATGAATGGCTTCTACTACACTTACTGTCCTGTCCATTTTGTCCACTTCTACCTGCATGACTGTTTCAGCTTTGTTGTTCAGTTCCGTGCCGATGTGACCACGGGCATTCTCGTCATTCTTGTTCTGATGGAGAATGGTATGAATGTGAATCTGGCGGTCATCCGTCCATTGCATGAATCTGGAAATAATATCGGTCGCTTCACTGGGGGAATTGATATCATAAAGAAAGTCTCGGATGCCATCTATAATCACCAGTCCGAGATCGGGGATTGTGCCGATAGCTTGTTCGACTATAGCCAGACGTATCGGAGGGGCGTACTTGCGCAAAGCCAGCATAATCAGATTATCTGGATTCTTGTCCTCCGGGAGTCCGGCAAGGCGCAGGATTCTTTTCAATACTTTCTGGCAATGATGGCGTCCCTGTTCTGTATCAATGTACAGAACAGTTCGCTTATCCTCTGGAAATGATGAACGGTATTTCAGCACTGCTCCGTTTTTCAATGCTGACGCTGCAATGGCTGTAACGTTAAAAGTTTTCTTACTTTTGGCCTTGCCTATAGAGGCACTGAAGTTTCCCAGTGTACCGATTGCGGCATCATCTACCATCAATACAACCGGTGACTGTTCATAAGCTCCGTTTGCACTTACAGCAGATTCCTCCATATAAGCGGTCAATTCCTCGTCAGTAGGAATTCTAATGTCTGTCTTGTCCATAGGCTTTACACGCTTTTAGGGTTAGCCTTACGACGGGTGGCAGCAAGCATCAGTGTCTGTTCTTCTTCAAAAGTCAGTGGAACCTGTACCTTTCTTCCGGTCTCAAGCCATTTGTCCAGTTCATCACGATAGACAAAAAGATGTTTGCCTTGTTTGATTACAGGAATGCCTCCATGCTTGACCTTATAATAAAATGAGGATTTGGATATACCAAGGTAGGTACATACTTCATCCACCGTCATAGGAACGTGATGGTTCTCTTTGACCTTGTTTTGGACTGCCAGACTGTTTTTCAATACAGTTTCCAGACTTTCAATTCTCTTACATAATTCACCTACAACTGTAGGTAAATCGTTAAAGGTTAAATTTTTAAAATGCATAATGTCTTTATTTGTTGTGTTTAAATACGCCACAAACTAAATCAATGACATTATGCAGAAAAATAGGAGACGAGAATCATTTTCCGGTCTGTATTAATTCATTTTTTTCTCACACTGCGCTTTGTTTATAAGAGTATAATCAAATTTAAAATCATCATATTTTGGACTGTCAATAGGAATCTGACTGTGTATGGTATCCTTGAGATTCTTGACAAGGTATCCCAAGGTTGCATTTTTTAATTCATTAGGAAATATGGTTTTTATGAAATTGGCTCTTTCTGATAATGATATGCCTAACCGTTCGCCTATATTCCAGACAAAATGTCGTAATGAAGGTGATGTAAGAGGAGCTTCCATTTTTGAACGAATGGGTTTATACAAATCTGATTGCCCACTTGCCAAATGGTCTATGTTTTCATGTAGTATAAGCAGATTCTCTTTGGTAAGAAATTTTGCGGTAGAATAGGTGGTATATTCATGAATAGCATTTATAATCATTATTTTTCTCTCTAATTCTTCCTTCTGAATTTCTTCCATACGGCTTTCGAATCCCTGGAGATATGAAAAAGCTTCGGGTTTAACTTCTGAGGTAGGTTGTTGCTCCAAAACTTTGATTTCTTTCGAATCATCATGCTGCTCTGATATTGTAATGGATGTAACGATTTCAGAGCTGACAGCTTTATTTTCTGTCGTATCAGTATTCTTTGTCTTTTCCGGTAACTCAATCATTGAAATAACTTCTGTTGCATTGCTAACTTCAATCATTTCTATATCTGAAACTTCTACAGTTGGTTCACTGCATTCTTCAATTATCATATCTGGTTTGGGAATAACCTTGTCAGGTATAGAATTTCTTTGATTATCAGAAAAGATCTGCGGACATTCATCCGTAAGGAATATATAGAATACACGTTGTAATCCTCCGCACGTTATGATTATTACAACGGTTCCTAATATTATAGGTGTTGTATACCTGGTCAGATCTATCTGGTGATTAATGTACAGATATGTTGCAATTACTGAAAAAAGGATACAACTTACTGCAAGTATGAAACTTGTCTTTCGTGCCGATAATTTAATATTGTTTGTCATGTTCTGTAATTATATGTACTAGTTTTTATGGCAAATATATTTTCTATTTCCAAATAGTTGTAATTAGTGACAGATAATCGTTGAGATTTTAAGAAAAATAAGCCTAAAGTACGAAAATCATACTCTAAATCATACTATAATCATACTTTAGGCATATTATTTATATAGGATACAGACTGCTATTCTTTCCTTTTTAGGGTAATCTTATTGCTCGCTTCACGCTTGTTGCTGTCCACTACTTTCATGTATCTTTGAGTCGTGGTTATGCTCTTATGAGCCATCATACTTTGTATGGTACGGATGTCGGTCCCAGCCGCTCCTTGCAGGGTTGCGAATGTTCTACGATACGAATGGAATGTTATATTCTTGGTGATTCCGGCAGAACGAATCCATTCCTTCATGGGAACCTGGGTCCAGCACCTTTTCAGACCTTTGAATACCAAACCCTTCTTCTCAGGTGAGTATTCTATCAGCTTCAGGGCTTCATCACTAATGGGGATGATGTCTTCAGTCTTTGTTTTCTGTGTGATGGTGTGTACACATTTTCCTCCAGCTGCAAAATCAACAATTTCTTCCCAGCAGAGAGTAAGTATGTCACTGAGTCTCAAACTAGTCAGGCACGAAAAGAGGGAAGCGGTTTTTAGAACTGGTATCTTGCATGGTGTTTCAGCCAGACAGTACAATTCCTCTACACTCAGATAGTCCTTTACCACATCTTCCGGTTCAATCTTTTCCAGAAAATCATTTATGTTTGCCTTGATCAGCTGATTGCGATAGAGAATTTTCAGGAATCCTCTGAATGTGGACCAGTAGCCGGACGCAGAGTTTCGTGTAATATATCCATCCCGTTTTAGCTGTCTGGCATTGAGCAGATATTCACGAAACTTGTTGCACAGCTCCACATCAATTTCTTCGAAAGTACATTTGCCATGTACGAAGTTATAGAAGTGCTGATAAACGAATTCCCATTTCTGGTCGTGCTTGGGAAGTTGCTTACGGTAGTATTCCAGAAAGTCTGCCTTATATTTTCTTTTGTCGAAGAAATCATATCGTTCGTTTACGATAGCTTCAAAGCGACGGCATCGGATGGCTTCTGCTTTCTCTGACATGGTTGCATTGAAGTCACGTTCCCGCTGATTCTTCGGATTTGCATAGATATAAATGTTCAAACCTTCGTGACGGATAGTCTTCATTGTTTCCTGGTCACGGTAGCCCGGATAATAGTCCAGATAGAAGGAAAGCATACCATTTTTTAATGGGCGGGTTCTCAAAGTTACAGTTTTACATTCTGACATAGTTACAAATGTTATTAGTTGACTTAAATTTTGCGGTGAAGATGCACAATGACTTTATGCAGACCGCATTCAGCATAAAATCATTTTCCAGTCTGTATATCTGTCTGTACAGATTCATTATCTGGCGCCCATAATGTGGTCAAATTCCACTTTCAGGAATCTCACAAAGCGTCCTTTCTTCTCCCGTTTTATTTCGTGGAATTGCAGAATGCCGTAAACTGAATCCCGTGTGAGACTATACTTCTTCATGGCTTCCTGCACGGTATAATATTCTGAAGAATCATCTTCGGTTGTCTTCTTGGACAGATCGAAGTGAAGTTTTGAGTAGAATATCAGGCCGTGCTCTTTCTTTGAAGGGATGTTGTTGCGGTAAACATGTGAACGGATGGCTACACGTGTCATCCCATAGTTTTTCTCGATTTCTTCCGGAGTGTACCATTCGGTCAAGGCGTCATCCGTCTTATATTTGGCAAATGCCGCATCTATGTGCTTTTTACTGTAATAATTGAACTGGCGGATTCTGACTTTGGGAACATTGTTTTGCCGGGTATAGGTCCACACCCATTTGGCGTTGACTTTGTACTTTTCCGCAATCTGTTCAGCGGTATAATACTCGGTAACGTCAAATTCATCTTTTGGTCTGAGAGCTTCATAAGGTTTTGTTTTCAGCATAAGTTCGATGTCGGTTCTTCTGATGAGCGACATTCTTGAACTCAGCCTTGATGCACGAAGTTTGTCCTCCTTTACCAGTTTATAGACATACTGGCGAGAAACGCCCATTAGTTTGGCTGCTTGAGAAAAGGTAAAGTATTCCTGGCTCTCCAGTTTGTTCTTTACCTCCATCATTTCCTGAAATTCGCGCATCTCCATTCTATGTTCCTTCATCCGGTGTTTATAACCTCTTTTGGAACATTGCGGACTACAATAATTGGTAGTGGTCTTTTTTGCCATGAAAGGCTTGCCGCACCACTGGCAGATTCTTTTTACTTCCATTTTTGTTATTCTCCATATTTTAGTGAAACATGAGCTTTTTACAGCTCGGATTATTTCCCTTTTTGTCTACTCACGTAAACCATTGTCAACACACGTCAACAAATGCGTCAGTGTGACATCGGGCAAAAGCCCTTAATTGTTCCGCGGTAGAAATACGGTAGAAAAATATGGTGAACAACAGTATCCAACTGTTTATAGCTAGATTCTTGGCAAATAAAAAAGTCGCTGAAAATCAGCGACTTCATTATAGTTGGTTCTAATTCGTTGCAGTTGATTACAATATCCTACTTGCCGATGCAAAAGTGCTTAAAAATATTCCCCAGCACCTCATCCGTCTCAATCGTTCCGCCCACGATTTCTCCCAAGTGATAAAGACATTCGCGAAGGTCTTGTGAAACCAGGTCACCGGAAAGTTGCATGGCCAGTCCGTCTTGTACGCGGTGGATAGCTTCCAGCGCACGGCTTAGTGCTTCGTAATGGCGGATGTTGCTCACCACTACATCGTTCTGCGACAGGTCGGGCAGGGCAGCGAAGTCCACCAACTGCTTCTGAAGCTGAGAAAGTCCCTCTTTCTGCTTGGCCGAAAGGGAAAGCACACAAGCATCCTCCGGCAAATCGGGGAGAGCCACTTTCAGGCGATCAAACTGTGCATCCTTCGAAGCCGCAGTATCCATATCTGCCGATGAAAGCAAATCCGCTTTGTTGAGCACAATCACCAGGTGCTTACCTTCGCAGCGAGGAAGAATCTTGTCGGCCAACTGACGATATTGCTCTTCGGCACAAGTGGCATCAATAACCCAAAGCACGATGTCGGCCTGATCTAGCTTCTGGAAACTCCGTTCGATGCCTAAGCTTTCGATGGTGTCGGTTGTTTCGCGGATACCGGCGGTATCGATGAAGCGGAAGGTGATACCTCCAAGATTCATGGTGTCTTCAATGACGTCGCGGGTGGTGCCATGAATGTCGCTCACGATGGCACGTTCTTCGTTCAGGAGGGCATTCAGCAGGGTGGACTTACCGGCATTTGTTTCGCCAACGATAGCCACGGGCACTCCGTTCTTCAGAGCATTGCCCACGCTGAACGTATCTACCAGGTGATGGATAACCTGCTCAATCTGACGGGCGATGTCTTCCAGTTCCGAACGGTCGGCAAACTCCAGTTCCTCGTGGTCGCTGAAGTCGAGTTCCAGCTCCATGAGGGAGGTGAGATGGAGCAGTTTGTCGCGCAGGACGGCCAGTTCACGGCTGAATCCGCCGCGCATCTGGTTCATGGCCATGCGGTGGGTAGCGGCAGAGGTGGATGCAATGAGGTCGGCCACGGCTTCGGCCTGGCTCAGGTCCATCTTGCCGTTCAAGAAGGCACGCTGAGTATATTCACCCGGTCCGGCGGCACGGCATCCTTGGCGGATAAGGAGCTGCATCACTTGCTGGAGGATGTAGCTCGATCCGTGGCAGGAGATTTCCGTGGAATCCTGACCAGTGTAAGAGTGGGGGGCACGGAAAAGGCTGACCAGCACTTCGTCGATGATTTCTCCTTCGGGCGTGAGGATATGGCCGAAGGTGAGAGTATAAGGTGCGCGTTCGGCTAATGGTTTGCCGGAAACGGGCTTAAAGACGCGGTCGGTGAGGGTGATGGCTTCCGGCCCCGACACGCGGATGGTACCGATGGCTCCACCCTGAGCGGTGGCAATGGCACAGATGGTATCTTCAGTTTGTAATATGTTCACGTGTGTATGTCTTTTTAAAATCCTTGCAAAGATACGGTTTTCGGGTTACATCCGGAAGTGGAGTCGGCAGATTTATGCGGGCTGGTAGAGGGTTTTCACTAGCAGGTCGACTACTTTTTCGAGGTATTCACGGTCGGTTTCATCGAATGTAGCCAGCTGGTCGCTGTCGATGTCGAGCACGCCCCGCACTTCTCCTGCCGCTATCATCGGCACGACGATTTCGGAACGGGAGAGGGAACTGCAGGCAATGTGCCCGGGGAACTTATCTACGTCGGGCACGAGTTGGGTACGGGCTTCAGCCCAGGCGGTGCCGCATACGCCGCGTCCTTTCTTGATGCGGTAGCAGGCCACGCTGCCCTGAAACGGACCAAGGTGGAGTTCGCCTTCGTGTACGAGGTAGAAGCCTACCCAAAAGAATCCGAAGGCTTCTTTCAGGGCGGCACTGGTGTTGGCCAGTACGCTGATTTCGTTTTTCTCGCCTTCAATCAGAGGGGCGAACTGTTCGAGGAATTGAGCGTATCGCTGACGTTTGTCGGTAAGGGTGGATTTAAAACTTGCTTCCATATGAGTGGGTTTTCAGACATAAAAGCAGGTTCTCTCCCGAAGAAGAGAACCTGCTGATTCATAATAAGTTTGTTAGATTCTTTCGAGCACGACTTTAATCAGGTCGTCAATTTTGTTCTTGTATCCGGTGTTGGCTTCCTTGGCTACGCGGTTCGCAATGACCATGCACACGGTGGTAGCTTTATGGCCTTGCAGACGTGCCAGTCCGGCCAGTGCGGAACTTTCCATCTCGAAGTTGGTGATGCGGTGTCCCTGATATTCGAAGTTCTCGATTTTCTCGTTCTGGTGCGGGTCGGCCAGTGGAATACGGAGCTGGCGTCCTTGCGGACCGAAGAAACCGCCACAGGCTACTGTCACACCACGTACCATGTCTGTACCGGCGATACGGTCTACCAGTTCTTCGTTGGTATGAATCACGTAGGGAGCGGGTGCACAGAGATTGCCTGTCCAACCTAAATGGTTAAGCAGAGCACGTTCCATGGGCAGGTCGCATACCGCGTTACGTCCTTCGTAGAAGTTCAGGAGGCCGTCGAATCCTACGGAGATAGCGGAACAGATGTAGGTGCCTACAGGCGTATAAGGTTGCAAACCGCCGCAGGTACCGATACGCACAATTTCCAACTGACGGAAGGTATCGTTTTCTTCACGGGTCTGGAAATTGATGTTGGCCAGTGCGTCGAGTTCATTCATTACGATGTCTACATTGTCGCATCCGATACCGGTAGAGGTTACCGTGATGCGTTTGCCCTGATAAGTACCGGTCACGGTACGGAACTCACGGCTTTCTACTTCGCATTCTTTGGTGTCGAAATGAGAGGCTACGAGAGCTACACGTCCGGGGTCGCCTACCAGGATGACTTTATCTGCCAGGTGTTCCGGTTTCACGTGGAGGTGGAACACCGAACCATCTTCATTGATGATCAGTTCTGAAGGAGGAAAATACTTTTTCATACGCATTTGTTTTTAGTTAGCAAGTTAAGTGTTTTGTTTCTGTCTTTTTATTTGCCGATGGGTTCATGTCCGGCCGGGTGTGAATCAGGGCGGGCAATGCTGCTTCGCATGTCGGTGTCGGCCTGAATGTTCTTCATCCGATAGTAGTCCATGATACCGAGGTTGCCGCTGCGGAAGGCCTCTGCCATGGCTTTAGGCACTTCTGCTTCGGCTTGAATTACGTTAGCACGTGCTTCTTCGGCTTTGGCTTTCATTTCCTGCTCCAGGGCAACAGCCATAGCACGACGTTCCTCAGCCTTTGCCTGAGCGATGTTCTTGTCGGCGTTGGCTTGGTCTATCTGCAAGGAAGCTCCGATGTTACGACCTATATCAATGTCGGCAATATCAATGGAAAGGATTTCGAAGGCAGTACCGGCATCCAGTCCCTTACGCAACACAAGTTTGGAGATGGAGTCGGGATTCTCGAGTACTGATTTGTGGTTTTCGGAAGAACCGATGGAGGAGACGATGCCTTCGCCTACACGAGCCAGTACGGTGTCTTCACCGGCACCACCCACTAATTGGCGGATATTGGCGCGTACGGTTACACGGGCTTTGGCTATCAGCTGGATACCGTCTTTGGCTACAGCGGTTACAGGAGGTGTGTCAATGACTTTCGGGTTGACCGACATCTGTACGGCTTCGAACACGTCACGTCCGGCCAGGTCGATTCCGGTGGCCATCTGGAAAGACAGGTCGATATTGGCTTTTGATGCCGATACCAGTGCATGTACCACCTTTTCCACGTGTCCGCCGGCCATGTAGTGAGCTTCCAACTCGTCGCGCGTAATGGTGCTCAGTCCGGCCTTGTGGGCTTCAATCATGGCAGGCACGATGACGTAAGGCGGTACGTTACGGATACGCATCAGGAACAGCTGGATAAGCGAAATCTTTACTCCTGACACCTTGGCCGAAAGCCAAAGAAAGAAAGGTACATAGTGAAAGAATATGACCAGGAAGATAATGGCACCTCCGGCCAGTATAAACGGAAGATAAGCGGGATTAATCATATAACTTAGATTTAAAAGTGAATACAAAAAGGGAGAGAGGGATTATGCCTGCTTCACGTAAACAGTGGTTTCGTTGATGTGGACAATTTCTACCGGTGTTTTTTCGTCGATGAATCCGTCGGCCGATTGCACCTCGATGATGTGTCCGTTGAAGTCGGCATTACCTATCAGGGTCAGGCGGGTGACGCTCATGCCTTTGTCACCGGGTTTCAGGTCCATTCCTTCAAAAGGTGAGGGACGGTAGTCGAGCGTTTTCTTCAGCGACAGGCGGTCTACGGTCTTAGAGCGCATGAACCACCACGTTACGCCGATGATACCCAGCAGGGAAACTCCTAAGGTAATGAATCCTGCCTCCGAACCGAGTGATGTAAAGGCGGAATAGATAGCATACAGGATGCATACCGCCGACCCGATTCCCGCTATGCTGATGCCGGGAATCAGGAAGACCTCTATGGCAAAAAGTATCAATCCGCCTACGATGAGTGCAATGATAATCAGTGTTTCCATGGTTATGTGAATATTAAGGATTTTTGAGTTTGCGGATTTCCGTGTTCCGGATGTCGAGGGTCAGACGAGCTATCTCCTCGCGCAATTCCTTCACCCGTTTTTCCTGGTCTAGTATGCCGGGAGTCAGCTGACTTTTTGTACTCTGATTACCAGAAGCGTACTTGGCCCGTACTCTGTCAAGTGCATCAATCATCGTATCCAAATCCTTTTCCTTCTGCTGGAGCAACTGATATTTCTTTCGTGCATCAGCCGATCGGAAATCACTAAGTGTGTGATAAATAGCGTTATCGTCCACCACGAAACGGAAGTCACCTTTCTTCTGGGTTTCATTGCCTCCGTACATCACTTGTGCCAGCTGCTGTTTGGCGATGCGTACCTTGTCGGCATCGTTCCAGGTGTGACGGATACCGTTCAGCATAGCTACGTTGGTCAGCAGCGCAGGGTCGGTGGTGTCATAGTCGTACACCCGCTTGGAATTGTTGGGGGCAAACACGTACACACAGACTTTTCCTTCCGGCTGATAGCGGTCGGAAGCAAACCAGCCCAAGTCGTTGAAATCGTCGATGGCATACATGTAATCATTGAAAGGAGAGTTAAACGGTAATCCCATGTTGTCGGGCTTCAGGTAGCTTCCATCCTCTGCGTCATAGCGGGTAATGAAAATATCGTATCCGCCTAAACTGGCTTCGCCCTTGGCTGCAAAATACAAGGTAATGCCATCGGAATTCATGAACGGATAGTTCAGGTCGGTACCCACCTCTTCCAGTCCTTTGACTTTCTCCGGCACACTCCAGTCTCCGCCTAATGTAGCGCTGGAGTACAGCACCTTCTGGTTGGTTTCCGGCAAACGGTGGGAAAGTATCTTCTTGTCCTTCATCCCGTTCGTAAATTCCGTGCAGTCGCTTTCTCCTGTCAAACCGATTTTTCCAGATTCTTCGTGGATTTTATAAGCTTCAAGAAAATTCGCTTTATCGACTACAAAACTATCAATTACGGCCACATTCTCTACGCCTCTTATCATACGAGCTCCCATGCGGTAGCGATTCATCAAGCCTTCCACTTCAGAAGCGTCACGATTTTTTCTTTCCAGCCAATAGATATGTTCATCCAGATTCTCAATGGCTTCGTCGAAACGGTAGAGGTCGGCATACGCCTTGCTCAGATAAAGATAACCGTTGATTACCTTGCGTTCGGCACTCTTTTCCAGATAAGGAAGTGATTCCTGCAGTTCGCCTGTCTCGTAACAGCAGGCGCCGTACCAGAAATTGTAATTGGCATTCGAAGAAGACTGTTTCACCAAGCGCTTGAACACGGGTTTGGCCTTATCGAATTCTTTATTGTTGAACCATTTCTGTGCCTGGCTTAAGCTTTGGGCAGAAGTTCCTCCTGCGCAACAAAGAGCCAGCAGAGGAAGCAAATATCTTTTTTTCATCGTTTCTGTGTCTAAAAGTTTCTCAAATGTAGGAATATTCTTGGAATTATGCCATTTTCTGTTCTGCTATTTTTCATTCAGGCAGAACTTTTGTGTGTTTATTTTTGCGAATGTAGTAAATAATGCGCTATTGTCAAAGCGTACGCTCCGACTGACTTGATAAAAATCTGTAACGAGAACCTGTGGTTCGGGCGTTTTTTCGTAAATTCGTCGCCGTTTTAACAACATACGATATGGGAAAAATGACGGAAGAAGACCGCCTGATGCGCCGCATCAACCAGCGGTTTATGAAAGGAGTGATGAATTACAAGCTGATAGAGGAGGGCGACCGCATTCTGGTGGGGCTTTCGGGAGGAAAGGATTCGCTGGCCTTGCTGGAGTTGCTGGCCCGACGTTCGCGCATCTACAAGCCGAAGTTTTCGGTGGTGGCGGCGCACGTGGTGATGAAGAACATTGCTTATGAATCCGACCAGACTTACTTGCGCGAATATGCCGAAAGTTTGGGAGTGCCCTACGTGTGTTATGAAACGGAGTTCGATCCGTCGACCGATACGCGAAAGTCGCCGTGCTTCCTCTGCTCATGGAATCGCCGCAAGGCCCTTTTCACCGTGGCCAAAGAGCAGGGATGCAACAAAATCGCCTTGGGACATCACATGGACGACATACTGGAAACCCTGCTGATGAATATGACCTTTCAGGGAGCATTCAGCACCATGCCGCCGCGCCTGGTGATGCGCAAGTTCGACATGACCATTATCCGCCCCATGTGTCTGGTACACGAAGCCGACCTGAAAGAGATGGCCGCTCTCCGTGATTTCCGCAAGCAGGTGAAGAACTGCCCGTACGAGAAAGATTCTCACCGTTCGGATATGAAAGAGGTGTTGGCACGTCTGGAAGCCATGAATCCGGAGGCTCGCTATAGTTTATGGGGAAGTATGAACAACATCCAGCACGATATGCTTCCGGTAGAAATAGAAGAAGACGGCTCACTCAAATAAATGTCAGTCGGCAGAATGAAGAATCACCTGTTTGCCGGACATGGTGACTTTTCCTTCGGCAATCAGTTCAGACAAAGCACGGGCCAGTGACGGACGTGCCACTCCTAAGATAAAGGCTACTTCCTGCTGGTTGTGGATGCCACCGTGCATTTTCAGGTAGTTCAGCAGGCGTGATTTCAAGCTTTGCAAGGCAAACTCGTTCAATTTTCGACTCAGGAACAAACTCCGGTCGGATATCGTGGCAATGAAATTCCGCATTACAGCCGGCTGGGCATGCATGAACTCCTCAAAACGTATCCGGTCCATTACAAGTACCTCACAAAGTTCTGTGGCTTCCACATTTACCGGGAAGCGATTCTCCGAGGCATAGATAAAAGCCGGTGCCAGAATGTCGGGTGCCTTAATCCAGTCGATGGTAAGTTGCTTGCCCTCGGCATTCTCCATTTGTGTCCTCACATGTCCCTTTATCAGAATAAACAAGGAGCGGCACACGTCACCCTGACGGGCAATGAATTCTCCTTCCTTATATGTGCGCAGACTGTTCGGGGCTTCACGGAGCAACTGATAAAGTGCCTCCGGGTCACAGCCTTCAAACAGGCTCATTCGGCTCAAAATTTCGGTATGCATCTTTCTTTTAACTTTTCTTTGGGTTGCGTGTCACATAGGTGACAGAAATCCCGTGCAGGATTCCTCATCTTTGCGCAAACTTAATGAAAAATCAATAATAACCCAAGAAAGAATATGGAAGGAAATATGTTTTGTTACCAGTGTCAGGAAGCGGCTAAAGGCACTGGATGTGTGTTGCGAGGAGTGTGTGGAAAGAAAGATACCACCGCACGCTACATGGATTTGTTGCTCTTTGTGGTGCGCGGCGTATCGGTGGCTGCCGATGCCTTGCGCGCGAAGGAATACGAAGTGGAAGCCGGTACGAATGAGTTTGTCACCGACGCACTTTTCTCTACAATTACCAATGCCAATTTTGACGATGAAAGTATCCTGGCTCGTGTGAGAAAGGGACTGGAACTGCGCGATCGTTTGAAGGCATGTGCCGTAGAAGCAGGTATCGTCCTACCGGAAGCAGATGAACTGACATGGAACGGTAAAGAGGAAGAATACCTGTCCAAGTCAGCTTCCGTAGGAGTGTTGAGAGAACCGAACGAGGACCTTCGCTCGTTGAAAGAACTGCTGATGTACGGACTGAAGGGAATGGCAGCTTACCACGAACATGCCATGCGTCTGGGATTTGCCGACGAGGCCATTCATGCCTTTATGCAATCGGCTTTGGCGCGTATTACCACACAAACAATGGGAGCGGATGAACTGGTGGCTCTGGTACTCGAGGCCGGACAGCACGGAGTGCAGGTAATGGCTTTGCTGGACCGTGCCAACACCACTCGCTACGGACATCCGGAACTGACGAAGGTAAACATCGGAGTAGGGAAGAATCCAGGTATCCTGATCAGCGGACATGACTTGCACGACCTGGAAGAGCTTTTGCGCCAGACGGAAGGTACGGGAGTAGATATATACACGCATAGCGAAATGCTCCCGGGGCACTATTATCCGGCCTTCAAGAAATACAAGCATTTTGTAGGAAACTATGGAAATGCCTGGTGGAAGCAGCGTGAAGAGTTTACGGCATTCAACGGCCCGATTGTGTTCACCACCAACTGTATCGTACCGCCACTGGAAAATGCGACTTATAAGGAACGGATGTTTACGGCTAATTCAACGGGGTATCCCGGATGCAAGCATATTGCCACGGATGCCGACGGCCACAAGGATTTTTCAGAGGTCATCGCACTGGCCAAACAATGCCAGCCGCCTGTAGAGCTGGAGCAGGGAGAGATTATCGGCGGATTTGCCCATAATCAGGTGATGCAACTGGCTGATAAGGTAGTAGAAGCCGTGAAGAGCGGTGCCATCCGCAAGTTTGTGGTTATGGCCGGATGCGACGGACGCATGAAGAGCCGCGACTACTATGCCGACTTTGCTCAGGCACTTCCGAAAGATACGGTTATCCTTACGGCTGGTTGCGCGAAGTACCGTTACAACAAACTTCCGTTAGGTGATATTCAAGGAATTCCCCGTGTGCTTGATGCCGGACAATGTAATGACAGTTACTCATTGGCCGTAATTGCCTTAAAGCTGAAGGAAGTCTTCCAGTTGAACGACATCAACGAACTCCCCATTGTGTACAACATTGCCTGGTACGAACAGAAGGCGGTCATCGTCCTGCTGGCCCTGTTGAGCCTGGGCGTGAAACATATTCACCTAGGACCTACCTTACCAGCCTTCCTCTCACCAAACGTAGCCAAAGTACTGGTAGAACAGTTCGGTATCGGAGGCATTACTACCCCCGAAGCGGACATGAAACTGTTCGGTATCTGTTGACGGCTTAATACGATTTCTCGTTAGCCAAGTTCCAGGCGTTAAGGAAAGAAGCCTTGGTGATTTCCACCACCTTCTCCCAGTTCAGCTTGTCGGCATGGTCAGAAGGCTGGTGGTAATCCGGATGTCCGTCAGTGTGATACCAGATGATGGGAATGTCGTGTACGGCAAACGAAGCATTGTCGCTTCCTCCCACCGGACGGTCCCACGGGCGGTAATCCGGTTGCAGTTTCAACCCGTAACGGGCAATGTCATCCTTGAGCCACTGGCCCAGTGCCGGATGTGCTTCCGTATAGAAATACACCACGTGCTCAGGTTGTTCCGGCCGATTGTTCCGGCCAATCATATCGAAATTCAAATAACCTTTGATATCCTTTATAAAATCGCAGTGCTGCATGAAATACTTAGAGCCTAAGAGTCCTTTCTCTTCTCCATCCCAGAATGCGATGATGACGTTGCGCAGGGGCTTTTTGCCACTGGCCTGAAAAGCACGGGCAATCTGCATCACGGCCGATACACCCGACGCATTGTCATCGGCTCCGTTGTAGATCTTGTCACCTGCCAGTGTTTCATCAATTCCCAAGTGGTCGAAATGCGCGCCTACCACCACGTACTCATTGGTCCGTTCTCCTGGAATCATGCCTAATACATTGGCCATGCGGAGCGAGCGGTGCGTACCCTGCTTCAGCTGGGCAATGGAATCAGGATGTACCTGCCAACGGCCTTTCTGCTGCCGTTCCTTGGCACAGGCTTCGAAAGGCTGGTAATACGAATCATCATACAGAGGAGCAATGCCGGCTTCCTGAAGACAGGAAACCAGGTAGCGGGCTGCCACGCGCGAGCCAATCATGCCGGCTTCACGTCCTTGCAGCGCGTCATCGGCCAAAAAGCCTACAATGGCCTCGGCAGAAGGGCGGTTGATACTCTTCAGACCTTTTTCTACGGCGGTCTGTGCCTGAAGGAAAGATGTACCGCATGAGCCTATCGCCCACACCAGTAGGAGAGAAGTGATTGTCTTTTTCATAATGAGAGCAAAAATAGGCAGAACTTATGAATTTCACAAACTTATCCTAAAAATTGAGATTGATTCCAGTCATCACAGTGGCACGCGGCATGGGATACCCGGCATTGATTTCATATTTCTGTGCCAACAGGTTTTCACCACATGCCCAGATGTCCAGCCAGCGGTTCACACGGAAGGTAGCACGCAGGTTCCAAAGCACGAAATCTTCGGTCACCACGGGGTCTGTCTGCGTATAAAGTCCGGCAATGTATTGCAGCCCCGTAGATACGTTCCACCGCCCTCGCGAGAAACTGGTTCCGGCATAAAGTTTATGTTCCGGAGCAGCGATGACCGGATTCTTCATGTGAAGGTAACTGTAATTTCCGTCTACCGACCAGTGGCGGTCGATACGGTAGGCAGCCTGTACTTCTACACCCGCATTCTCTATCTCTCCGGAGTTCTGGTTCAGCATACCACTTCCGTTAGGATTCGGCGACGTCTGGATAAGGTTCTTTCCGTCAATAAAGAACAGATTGACGCCATACTGCAGCTTGCCATTCATCAGTTGCTGTGAGAAGGCCAGTTCATAGTTCCACATAGATTCTGGTTGCAGGTCAGGGTTTTGTGGCGGGAACATGTACATTTCCCGAAGGATAGGGTAGCGGAAACCTTTTGAAGCCGATGCCTTCAGTTCCATAGTCTGTGGCAGATGGAAAGCCAGACCGACCTGCGGTACCCATTCCGTTCCCACACGCGAATGATGGTCTACCCGAAGTCCGGCATTGAACGTCAGCCACGAACGGATGTCCTGACGCAAGTCCACGTATCCGGCCAGTTCATCTTCCTGTTTATCCACCAGGTCGGCAGACGTACCCGCATTTTCTCCACTCACATATTCATTCCACGCATGCCCTCCGTAGCGGAACCAGTCAAAACCAAAGGTAATGCGGTTTCCCTTGAAGAATCGGGAACTTTGATAGAGCGAAACACCCATCATGTGGTCGCGGGAGTTGAAGCGGGCATCTTGCGGACCCTCTCCGGCAGAAGGAGTGTATCCGTCGTTAATCCAGTGGTTCCCCCAGTTATAGAAAAAACTCCATGCGCCGGAAGTCTTTTCGTAGCGGTTCTCCATGGCAAAAGAAGTGACTCCGCACGTAATGCGCTGGTCGCCGTCGAGTAACGGGGCAGTTATCGGACCGGAATAGGAGGCATTGAAATGTGTCACGTTTACATCTCCATGCAGGTTCCAGTGTTCAGCCACTTCATATCCCAACTTGGCATATCCGCCGTATTGTTCAAATCCCATATCGGTCCGATGCCCGTCGGTCCGATTGTAGGAGCCCGATACCACACTCGAGAACCGTCCCTTGCGGACACGGTTGGTGAGTTCCGTTTCCAGCGTGTTATACGAACCATAACCCGCATGAAGATGTGTATCGACCCCGTCTTCCTGCATCTTCCGTGTCACAATATTGATCACGCCTCCCATAGCATTCGAACCGTAAAGTACCGAGGCAGGCCCTCTCAACACCTCTACGCGCTCAGCTAGAAACGACTGGTAGGCATCGGCTATCGGATGACCGAAAATCCCTGCATATTGCGGATGACCGTCAATCATGACCATCAACCGGGCCGTACCTCCACTCAGTCCGCGCAGAGAAATGCCGCCCGCCGCTCCGGTAGATACACCGTAGCCCATGATGCCTCGCGAAGTGACAAAGAGACCAGGCACACCTGCTCAGTAAGCACGGGCAGCAAAGACGGTTGCAAAGCACTTTCTATCTGGGCGCGCCCTACGACCGACACGGTCTGTGAAAGATGCCGCACATCCGTTTCATGGCGTGCTCCGGTCACTACCACCTCGTCTATCTGGTGAATCTTGCTTGTCAATGAAAGTGTATCTCGTTGTGGCTTCTGGGCCATTCCTGCATGGCAAGCCAGGCCGAGCAGTAAAACAGGTATCGTTCGTTTTTTCATTCAAGTCGTCAATTAAATGTATGCACGTAAAAGGATGCAAAAGTAAAAAATCCTATTAAAAACAAATTGCTCAGAGCCAATATAATTGCCCCTGAGCAAAACCTTATTCTAATTCTTTTTATCAAGTTTTTTATTCTGCTAACGAGAGGGTTACGGTAACTTCTCCTTTGCCACCCAGCAAATCCAGCATCTCATTGCGGCTGGACACGCCATCCACCTTTCCCAAGCGGGTAAAGTTCCATGAATTCGTATCGTAATAAATAACAAACGAGTTGCCCTGATACAGAATCAGGTCGCCGGGAGATGTGGTTGTCTGCCGGTCATTTCCCGACTGTCCGGGGGGGGGCGTTTCAGGTGCAGACGGGGTATCGTCCGAAGGATTGCAGGCAAACAGAGTCATGCCAGCAAAAAGCAGAAGCGGGAATAACAAGATTCTCTTCATAAATAGAAATGTAGGTGACAGAAAAGGGAAGAGTGAAAGGTCATCGGCTCCCGACAAAAGCGAGAAGCCGATGACGCTGGATAGATTATTGCAGTTTACTATATTCTTCGTCTGAGACAGGTTCCAGCCATTCGTTCGAAGTGTTTTCTCCTTCCACTTCGAATGCCAGGTGTGCAAACCAGCTGTCGGCTGCTGCCCCGTGCCAGTGCTTCACGCCGGCAGGAATATGAATCACCGTGCCCGGCAGAATCTGCACGGCAGGTTTGCCTTCTTCCTGATACCAGCCACGGCCAGCTACTCCGATAAGCATCTGTCCGCCGCCTTTAGTCGCCCGGTGAATATGCCAGTTGTTGCGGCATCCCGGTTCAAAGGTCACATTGAATACCGGCACCTGTTCCTTCGAAACCGGAGCCAGGTAACTCTGGCCGATAAAGTATTGTGCAAATGTGGTATTCGGTTCTCCGATTGGGAAAATCATTTCGCGCTGGAAAGCTGCCTTTGCCTCTTCTCCGGTTATATCTTCCACCCACACTTCCTTGGCCTGACGGAAAGCGGCCCATGCTTTCGGCCATCCGGCATAAAAGGCAATGTGCGTAATGATTTCCGAGATTTCCGTACGGGTGATGCCGTTCTGCTTGGCTGTCTGCAAGTGATAAGTCAGCGAGCTGTCGGTAATCCCCTGACTGATAAGTGAAGTGATGGTGACCAGACTCCGGTCGCGCAGACCGAGTTTGTCGGTACGGCTCCACACCTCACCGAAAAGTACATCATCATTAAGTTCCGCGAATTTAGGAGCAAAATCTCCCAGCTGATCGCGTCCAGCTGTCTGTTTAATCGTTTCCTGTGCCATAATAGTTGTACTGTTTATTACCCATGCGGCAAGCGCAAGGACCATTTGTATTTTCATAATGGTATGAGTTATTGGTTTGTCTTCTTTTTCAATGGCAAAGTTAACCGATTAATATGGGGAGAATGTATACCATTTACAGATGTTTATACCCGAATTGTGGAAAGTGTTTTCAGGTATTGCGTAATATTCACTTATAGAAACTGCCATTTACGAAATGATAACCTATCTGTTTTTCAGCTTTTTCTGTTCCTTTTCAAAATTCTCTAAGAAATGAATCTCTACAGGCGAAAGACTATAAGTAGTTCTTTCCTTGAACTTATCGTATTCCGTATCTGCTTTCTGCTTTGCCAACTCAGCAGAAATTTTTCCAGCATGGCTTAACAGCTCTTTTCCAGAAAGCTTTAGAAAATCGTCCAGTTTTTGAATCCAGTCTTTCATGTACATTGGCTTATGCGATTTAGCCTGAAGTTCGGCAAAATCCAAATACAGACTGACGATTCGGTTGAGTGTATCCAGCTCATCAGAAGAAAGATAGTTCTTCGCTATTTCTGCATCCGTACGTTTAGGCAATGCTCCCGTCCAGGAAGTCAATCCCATAAAATCTTTTTCAGCGTTAGCACGCTCGTATATAATTTCGGCAGCGGTATGACCATGTACAGAGAAATGCATCTTGTTTTGTACGGTTTTGAAGAACTGCATGGTAGCTTCAGTGCGCGGGTCATAATCAATGCTTAAGGCGTATATTTCAAGTATTTTGCGATAGAAAACCTTTTCCGAAGAACGGATGTCACGGATACGGCTGAGCAGCTCGTCGAAATAGTTTCCTCCGCCAGCTCTTTTCAGCAAATCATCGTTCATGACAAATCCTTTTACTAGATATTCACGCAGAACTTGTGTAGCCCAAATTCTGAACTGTACACCACGATGCGACTTGACACGATAACCTACACTGATTATCATGTCAAGGTTATAATATGCCACCTGATATTTTTTATTGTCAGCGGCAGTTGTTGCAAAAAATGCAACAACTGAATCCGGATTCAATTCTCCATCCTCGAATACATTCTTTATATGTCTTGAAATAGTCGATTTGTTTCTCTGAAACAATTCTGCCATCTGGTCGGCAGTAAGCCACACTGTATCATTGCATAGCGTTACTTCTATTCTTGATTTGCCATCCTCTGTCTGATAGAGAATTATATTTCCATTGTTAGGCTGCTCATTCATGGTTGATTTCCTTTTTTACGGATACACCTGTCACATTACTTGTAGAACAACTATCAAATAAGATTGAATATTTTATTTTTCCCAATGTTCAATCTTATTCCACAAAATGTTCAATCCACTGAACAAAAATGTTCAATCAATTTCAAAGATACAAAAATATTATTCTGCAAAAGAAAAAACCTCTTCTAAACAACCATTTACTCGCTTTCTACTATCGTTGGCTAGGTTGCGTCTTCGCATAGTCAAAATCAGAAAACAATTCTTTCTATTTGCCGCTGCACTCGGCTTATACTATCTTTGCACCATGAATTACCTGGAAGTGTTTGGAACCCTCGTAGGGTTAGTCTATTTATGGCTGGAGTACCGTGCCAGCATTTACCTGTGGCTTGCCTGTATTGTGATGCCTGCCGTCTATCTGGTGGTGTATTATCAGGCCGGACTGTATGCCGATTTTGGAATCAACGTGTATTACCTGCTGGCTTCGGTGTATGGCTGGATAGCCTGGAGCAGAGGAAGGAAAAAGAAGAACATACAGCAGGCTGAAGAAGAAACGCCCATTACACGCATGCCGCGCAAGGTATATTTCCCCTTGACAGCCGTGTTTATTCTGTGCTGGGTGGTTATCGCCTGGATATTGATTACATGGACAGACAGCAGTGTGCCCTGGACGGACAGTTTCACTACGGCACTGAGCATCATAGCCATGTGGATGCTGGCCCGCAAATATGTGGAGCAGTGGGGAGCCTGGATGATTGTGGACTGGGTGTGCTGCGGACTGTACATCTACAAGGGGCTGTATTTCACTTCGGCACTGTACGGGCTTTATGCGGTAGTGGCCTTTTTCGGATGGAGAAAGTGGCTGAACCTGATGACGGAACAGGCATGTGACCAAACTAATAAAGAGTAGAAACAATGAATGACATAAAGAATGAAAATGAACGACTGACTTTGCCGTTTGTTCCTGAAGCGGTGATAGTAGGAAACGGAGACTTCCCTTCACATCCGTTCCCATTGGCTGTGCTCGATCAGGCACCTTGTGTGGTGTGTTGCGACGGGGCGACGAATGCGCTGGCCGACAGCGGACGTGTACCCGACTTGATTGTGGGCGACGGTGATTCACTTTCGGAGGAGAACCGGATTCGTTTTCACGACCGGATTCATCGTATTCCGGACCAAGAGACCAACGACCAGACCAAGGCGGTGATGTTTCTGCTATCGCAAGGGATAAAGCGAATTGTCCTCATAGGGGCTACGGGTAAACGGGAGGACCATACACTGGGAAATATCAGTCTGCTTATGGAATATCAGCAGATGGGGGCGGAAGTGGTGATGCTGACCGACTATGGTTTCTTCATTCCTGCCACAGGTGATAAAGTATTTGCCGGATTCCCCAGGCAGCAGGTATCTGTCTTTAATTTTGGGGCAATACAACTTCGAAGCGAAGGATTAAAATATCCTATCTATGATTTTCACTCTTTATGGCAAGGTACGCTTAATGAAGTGGAACACTGCAGTTTCCACATTACAGCGAAAGGAAGTTACCTGGTGTATTTCACCTACGAACCGAAGGCCTAAAAAAACGCCTTTGCGTTTTTTTCAAAACGTCAAAGAGTTTTACTTCAAACGCAAGTGCGTTTGGACTCAAACGGCCTTACGTTTTCCCTGAAACGTACTTGAGTTTTCCAGCACACTCCTTTCTGTCATCGCCATGGCATATACCATAGGAAACATTTCCGGCTGCCACATCAATCCGGCCATTACACTGGGTGTATGGCTGTCGGGAGGCATGAAAACGAAACGGGCGTTGATGTACATGCTGTTTCAGGTTGTGGGCGCCATTATCGGTTCGCTGATTCTCACGCTGCTGGTATCGACCGGTGCACATGGAGGACCGACGGCTACAGGCTCCAACAGCTTTGTATCTGATGCTATGGGGCAGGCGTTCCTGGCCGAACTGGCCATCGGACTTACACTGATACTGATTCACATTGTGTGTATCCCGATTACGGGCACATCCGTGAACCCGGCACGAAGCATCGGACCGGCTCTGATGGAAGGCGGGCAAGCCATCGAACAACTTTGGCTATTTATCGTGGCACCTTTCGTGGGAGCGGCTTTCAGTGCACTGGTGTGGAAATTCCTTCGTACTGAATGAGTAAAGACGCAAGGATAGCATGTCTTTTTCATTTAAAATTACGGTTCTCGGAGCAAAAAAAGTGAAAAAGTGCGTTTATCACTGACCGATAACGCATTACACCGCAAACTTCGGAAAAGGTAACAAGAGCAAAAAAGCAAGGAAATGAAAGGTAATGAGGGTGTACGGTTTTCAAATCATTACCCGATAACTAAGTAAAGTTTTTCTTTGTGTCGTCACGTTTCATCGTTCTGCGTTAGTTTGCATATCAATGTATAACTCGCTGATAACTAATTTTGTAACCAAAAAGGATTAGATTATGCGAAGTACATTTAAGGTGCTGTTCTACGTGAACGGGAGCAAGGAGAAAAACGGTATTGTCCCCATTATGGGACGAGTGACAATCAACGGTTCTGTGGCTCAATTTAGTTGCAAGCAGAGCATCCATAAAGACCTATGGGATGTGAAAGGCAACCGAGCAAAGGGCAAAAGCAAAGAATCGAGAGACATCAATTTGGCTTTGGATAACATCAAGGCTCAAATCATCAAACACTACCAACGCATTTCGGATAGAGAAGCGTTCGTAACTGCCGAAATGGTACGCAATGCCTATCAGGGTATAGGAACAGAGTATGAAACCTTGCTCCGAGCATTTGACAAGGAGAACGAAGCCTTTGCCAAACGAGTTGGCAAGGATCGTTCTCTAAGTACATATCAAAAGCACCTCACCGTAAGAAAATATCTTGCGGAGTTTATCAAGGTACACTACAAGCGTACAGATATAGCAATGAATGAACTAACAGAAGATTTCATTCGTGATTATTGCTTGTATCTGAGAAATGAGGTAGGATTGGCTCAGTCATCAGTGTGGATATACTCCATACCATTGAAGCACATTGTAACCACTGCTCACTACAATGGGAAAATAGCAAGAAACCCATTTGCCCAATACAAGGTTGACCCCGACCACAAGGAACGAGGTTTCTTAACAGAAGAAGAGTTGCAAGCCTTTACAACTATTGAATTGAATAATCCCGATTTGGAGTTGGCAAGGGATTTATTCGTGTTCGGTTGTTGGACTGGAATATCGTTCATCGACATTAAAAACCTTACAACGGAGAATATCACAATGCTTGGTGGTTCTCCTTGGATTGTATCGAAACGACAAAAGACAGGCGTACCGTTCCAAATCAAGATAATGGATATACCTATGCAGATTATCAAGCGATATGAGCCATACAGAATAAGTAACAATCTATTCAACATCGGCAGCCACGACACGATAAACAAACGTATCAAGGAGGTAGCCAAAATGTGCGGTATTGAGAAGCGAACTTCGTTCCATCTGAGTAGGCACACATTCGCAGTATTAGCCTTGAACTATGGTATGCCAATAGAGAGTGTAAGCAAGATTCTCGGACATACCAATATAACCACAACACAGCGATACGCCAAAGTTACCAACATCAAACTTGAACACGACATATCGATGTTCGAGAGCAGGATTAGCGGACGGTTTGCTATTTAGGGTACGATACCTTGAAGATGACTTGCGGGCGAAAAGAGAAACCGATATAATCTCTTATCGTCCGCAAATTGTTTTTGCCCAAGTGAAACAAGCAAATCCTTGTAACACCTTTTTATTTTTGTTGAATTGTTGAATATGGTAATAAATGTATTGATAATAAGCAATATACACTCTCAACAAAATCTCAACAAGCCAAAAGGTACGTTGAGACATAAGCGACCTACGTTCGTTGATTTCTCTTTTGGTGAGTGATTTGTTGAGAATGTGTTGAGAGAATATCACTTTGAATATAAGCACCTTACACCCTCTATTCATCAAATCAACAAATTTTCATCGACAACAAAACCGTATGTATAAGTTCCAATCCGAGAAGCGGAACAAGCCCCAACCGCAAGACATAGGGCAATGGCGAAACACAATGCAGGACTGCATACCGTAATGCCGACCTTACGGCACAACGGCAGGCAGGGCGGAGTGCCTGCGAGAAAGTGAGATAACAAGAATGCGAGAGGTCGCAAACAAGTTTAGAAAAGGTGGCTCAATTTTCAATCAGTATTTCCATTCCGTCACTCGACCGTTTCCTAAGCTCGCCTGCAAAGGTAGTACAGACCGTATTTGAAAGTTGAAAGGTCGGGCGACAAGTCGTTTCGGGCAGAATCTGCCTCCTGCGGAGAGTATTCATCCCGAAAACCTTTCACCTTTCAATCCTTGTACTTAACAATGCAGACGGCAACGGAAACAATCGACCGACGGAAAAGTAATTAACAGAAAAGAACAGCGTATAAACAGGCTCTACAATTGATAACCCGATTTGTACGCTGTTCCTGCTTCTATATATGGAGAGATGTTTTTTAGGAATCATCAAAATTGGGCAGACGAGAAACTGCACTCCCTCCAGAAATGTAATCCTACCTACCGCAATCTGTTGGTTGTATATGACAACAATCTTTTGTTAATTGAATCAGGAAATGCTATCTGAACAATCAAAAACCGTCAATGACAGTGGACGCAGCAAACCCTCGGTTTGGAAGTGTAGCGAGGTTATCTTTCGGGATGCCGAAAAATGCCGTCAAGCCGACATTCGCACCCGAAAACCTCGCTCCACTCTGAGGTGGAGGCAATCCGCTCCCGATGGTCGCAGATTGGGAAATTCTATTGAATAGGGGAAGTCGTGGAAGCCTTAGGATTGCCGACAAGCAAAAGCCAAAAACGAGGGCTGAAACTCTAAAATAAAAGTCGTAAAACAAGCCTTATACAAGCAAGTTATTACGACCTTTATATGTACTATTGAATAATATCTATTTTAGACTGAAATATTTATATAGTGGAGCAACCATCAATGATTGATAGATTTGGTCGTTCTCTAATAATGATTTAATTTCCTCTTCACTCATGAGGTGCACCGTCAATTCTTCAGTTTCGTCCAACGACTGATTGGATATTTTTTCTACACCTGTTGCAAGAAAGCAATGTGTCAAGTTGCTCATTGAACCAGGATTAGGAGCAATGGTCATTAGCTTACTCCATTCGCCATTTCCGTAACCTGTTTCTTCAAGCAGTTCGCGTTGAGCCGCTTCAAGAGGCTGTTCGCCCTTCTCCATCACTCCACAAGGCAGTTCGATACTATTCACGCCTAATCCGTGACGGTATTGTTTCTCCATGATAAATTGACCATCCTTAGTTATGGCGATTACATTTACCCAGTCTGGATATTCAAGGACATAGTACTCCTCTATGATACGTCCGTCAGGCAACTCTACTTTGTCCCGTCTTGCCGTAAGCCACGGTCTTTGAATGATGTACTCTCTATCGAGAACTTTCCATTTGCTAAGTTTCTTGTCCATATTCTATTACTATTTCATTGGGTGTATTGAATCTGTATTCACTGTTGATGCCTGCACTATTACGGCATCCCCATAATGCAAGTCCGAAATCCACTCCTGCAGAATGGGCACATAGACTATCATATTCCGTATCGCCAATATATATGGCTTCTGATGCAAGGATTTGATTCCGATTCAGATAGGTCAATATGGGGTCAGGATATGGCTTAGGCTTAGGTGAATCATCCACACATATAATGGAATCAAAGTAGTGGCTAATTCCGTGAGGTACAAAATCCATTTCAAACTCAGACTTCGTTTTAGAAGTTATTATCCCCAAACGATAACCTTTATCACGCAACGCTGACAGAGTATCATTTATTCCATCAAACAGACCTATACTTTTGTGATATTTCTGCATCATCTCATTCCAATATTCGTTAGCTCCGATTGTATCCTCAATACCTAATCTTTCAAGCGCTACTTTTCCGGGTATTCCCAAAGCAAAGCATAACTTATCTATTGGGATAGATATATGTGAATACTGCATTACAGTATCTTGTAAACTATGCAAAACCGCAAATTCAGTGTCAAGCAAAGTTCCGTCAACATCGAATATTATATGTTTATATTTCATTGGCTTTTGTAAAAACTTTGATTATAACACAAAAGTACTCAAAATATAATGTAATAACCAAAATGAAGGACTATTATTTCCTTGTCTGCATTTCTTTTATTACCTTTGTACCATCAGAGTTATCACATTGGAGCATAATAATGAAGAACTCAGAAATACGAACGGTTGCTATCTCGTTACCCAATTTTCAAGCATTCCGAATAACCGTCTAATTACAAGATAATTGCAAATTCTGCGATTTTTTAAGTTAAAAAACGTATCTTTGCAGCCGATTTTTAAATAAGGAAAAAGATATGCTATCACAAGGTATTTATTCGATTGTTTTACTGATTTTCTCGAACATTTTCATGACGTTTGCCTGGTATGGCCACTTGAAGATGCGTGAAGAGTTCAGCTGGTTTGCTTCACTGCCGCTGATTGGGGTGATTGCGTTCAGTTGGGCCATTGCTTTTTTTGAATACTGTTTGCAGGTTCCGGCCAACCGTCTGGGGTTCAGAGACAGTGGAGGACCGTTTGACATCATGCAGCTGAAAGTGATTCAGGAGGTGATTACGCTGGCCGTGTTTACCATTTTCTCCATGATTGCATTCAAGATGGAGCTGAAATGGAACCACCTGGCTGCATTTTTCTGCCTGATACTGGCTGTATATTTCGTATTCAAGAAATGAGATAAGACACTCGTCAGTTCTGCTGTTCGCGTAGGCGCTGGATTTCACGCTGCACGTCATACTGGTTGTTTCTGACTTTATCTTTTCGGAAGAATTCTTTTCGCCGGATGGAGTCCTCGGCTGCTTTCTGGCGAATGTATTCATACAAGTTTCCCGCATCCTCCGCCTGCGCTGGTTGCGGTTTTTTCTTTTTCTCTATTTTTACAGTATCGGGCTGGGGCTCCGCTTGTTTCTTTACAGAATCAGGCACGGCGTAAATGGGCAGGAGAGGAGCTGCCGAAAAAGCCGGCTGAAAGGTGAGCAATGTCTGCGTGCTGTCGGCTGCCTGCTGTTTACGGAGCTGACGGTAGAAGTTTGGCACTTTCATGCTGTCAGCCGCCGTGGGCTGATAGTCAGCATAGGTTTTCCAGGCATTGGCATGCTTGCGGTTGTGTGCCAGCATGCGCCCGCGACGGGTCATGTTGTCATAGATAAAACCCATGAAATCGAGTCCGCCAATGACAAAACTCGAACCTGCCGGTGAGGAAACATTTTCATACATTCGTCCGGTAGAAGGTACAATGCTGCGTCCGTATTCCTCGTCGGCATATATGCGATTGGGATTGAGTGTCCAGGAGATTTCCCATTGCTTGGGCCGTCCGGCCATCAGTACATCATACACCGGGTCTTCTCCGAAACGGGTCCAGATGGTATAAGGTTCCATGCGGACATAACTTTCCGGTTTCCATACTTTGGTGGTATCAATCAGGCTGCGGGGCACTTTCAGGTCCACCTTGAAGTCCATCCATTTTTTGTTCAGCGGGGCTTCCAGCGGTTGGTTTTCCTGTTTGGGCAGGGAATTGAAATCGAATTGAATCATTTTCACTGCATCCATGTTGAGTTGCAGTTCCTTTTCCTGCTGCTGGCTCATGGCGGGCAGGATACCGACTGTACATAGCATCAGAGTCAGCCGGGATGATAGATGTAAAGAGTAGTTCATGTCGTGCGCGTGTTTATAGTCCTTTTACTCGTCCTCCCTGCATCCAGCACTTGCGATAGTAAGGCTCTTCCAGCCGGCTGACAATAACGCCGGAACTGGTACTGGCATGCACGAATTTTCCGTCTTTCAGGTAAATGCCTACGTGATTGGCGACGCGTTTACGCCGTCCGTTATGAAAGAACACCAAGTCGCCTTCCTTTAGCTGGCGCTTGGATATTTTTCGGCAGTCTTCCGTACGCTGGGCGTCGGAATTGCGTTGCAGTTTCTTGTGGTACACTTTTTTATAGACAGCAGACGTGAAGCCTGAACAGTCCGTTCCACGGTGAGTGGTTCCTCCGTGGCGGTAGGGTACGCCAATCCAGTCGGCCACTTCTACGTAGAGACGATGATTGTCGTCGGCATCGATGTCCATTTCCAGTCGCACAGCTGCACGCGCCAGTTCGCGGTAGTCCACGCGCGGAGCACGTGTGCCACACGAGGATAACAAAAGTGTGCACACCGCGAACAGCATGCACACTGAAAAACGAGTGAAGCGGTATCTGTACATAGTTGTTTGTTTTGAACAAATGTACATAATATCCTCGTTACATGGATAGGTACTTAGGGTATTTTAGAACCTGTTGAAGATTCTTTTATTTTATTCTTTTACCTCGAAATAGTTTTCCAACTCTACTCCGGCAGCCCCATCGGTATTGTCAAGGTCGCGGAGCAGATGCCCCTGTTCCAGCAATACGATACGGGTACTGAGGTCGACGGTGTGGCTCAAGTTGTGGCTTGACACAAGAATAGTGGCCTTTTGTTCTTCACAATAGTGCTTGAGGAGATGCTTGAGTAACGATTGTGAAGTAGGGTCGAGGAAATTGAACGGTTCATCCAGAATGACGAGTTTCGGATTGTGCAGCAGAGCGGTAACAATACCCGTCTTCTGCTTGTTTCCGGCCGAAAGGTTGCGGATGTATTTCTTTTCTTTCAGGATTTCATCGCCCAGAAAACGTTCATAACGATAAATCCGTTCATGAAGGGTGGCTGCATCGAATCCGTACATGCGTCCGCAGAACTGGAAATATTCTTCGGGGGTAAGGTAATCTATCAGAAAACTCTCGTCCATATAGGCTCCTACGTGCGACTTCCAGTCTTCACTTTGTGACACGTCGGTTCCGTCTAGGCATACATTTCCGCTGTCGGCTTTCAACAGGTCGAGCATCAGGCGGAACAGAGTGGTTTTCCCAGCCCCGTTATTGCCCATCAATCCCAGGATTTCAGGCCCCTGCAGGGTGTAGTCGGGAATATCGACAGCCGTCTTGCTGCCATAGGTCTTTTTCAGGTTATGTATCTTGATTTCCATAAGAATTCATTGATTGGTTACAGATAAAAAATCACCTTGTTTCGCGAAGGTCTTCCATGAGCGAATGCCGTTTCTGAAATACTTTCCGGTAGAGCAGCTTGCACCAAAGGGGATGAAGCACGATGCCCGGCACACCCAGCAGGGTACAAACCAGATAGGCTGTGGAAGGCTCCATCCAAATGAACAATATGCGACAGATGGCTATCGGCGCAAAAAAGGCAAAAGCTACGCTCAAGGCCTGATAGGGAGAGTTCCACTGGCCTTTTCCCATGAGGGAAGCGTCCAGCGGGGCGGTCTTTCGGTTCATAAGGACCAACAGCATAATCACTGGAAAAGTAACGCCGGCCGTGTAGAACAGCTGGCTGAAGACCAGCAGGACGGAGATACTTCCCCAAATAAGGGCAGGTAGCATGCACATTAGTGGAATGACCAGCAGCAGGCAATACACATAGTATTTGCCCCGGAACAGATAGAGCAGGGAACCACGGTGCATAAGCAATCCGTCGAGGTAATTACCTTCATAGGCCATGATACGCGACAAGATGCTGATGGCGTATCCCGTGAAGCAATACACCACATACAGATGAAGACTGAAGAATTCTTCCTCATCGGCATGTCTGAACCCCAGCAGACTCAGTGCAAACGATACGATGATCACGGTCATCATCTGGAAGTTCTTTTTGGGAGCCTTGTTGCGGAATATCATCTTCAGTTCCAGTTTCATGTATTCGCCTGTCAGTCCGAAGTGGTTCAGGAAACGGTAGCGTCCGGCATGTTTTACCTGCGGCATTTTTTCCCGGCGGTTCAGTTCACTGTAAATACAGGCCATCTGTACACGGCTGTTCAAAAAAGCCAGCAGGGCTATGACGACCAGTATTCCCAGATAGGCCAATATTTTCCCCTGAATGAGAGCCTCGCCTAACGCCATGGAGAAATCGCTGACGTATGAATAGAAAAATCCTCCTACTGCCAGCAGGACATAGCATCCCACGGGAAGCAGTACCCAGACTATGTGGCGACGCTGCAATGTGCGCACCAGTACGCTCCAATAGGCGTTGGCCACCATCAGAAGCCAGATTCCGAGTGCATAGCACACCACACCGGTTACACCATAGAAACGTATCACGGTCATGGCGGCAAAGGGGACGAAGAAAAAGAGCCAAAAGAGATTGAAAGCTTTCAGTCCCACTTGTACGAGCAGGACATTGATGAGCTGTTGCTTTTTAATCGGCAGCAGCAGGTAGGGTTTGATTTGCTGCACAGGAGTAGGAAAAAGAAAGCGCAGCAGAAAATCAATGAACAGGAAGCCTGGCAGACAGGCATTGAGCATATCGTAGGGTTCCATTGTGGGGAATCCTTCTTCAAAAGCAATGGGCAGCGTAACCCCAATCAGAATGAGGTACGCTGCCCAAAATGCAATAAACAGATAAATCAGAAACTTGGCAAAGCGGTTCCTGTCGTACATCGGGTTCCGCTTTGCAGCAAGTTTTTGATTCCTCCGTATTTCGGTCAATAACATAATCGGAGTAATTTCACGGTTTCATTATTTCTGTACCGGAGAACTTATGCTGACTTCCACTTCGTTCTTCTGTCCGAAGAAGGTCTTGGCAAAGGCTTTCAGGTCGTCACCGCTGATAGCATTTACTGTGGCTTCGTATCCGGTATTCATATCTAGATTTTCCCAGTAGTAAGTGTTCAGGATATTCATCCAGTAACCGTTTTCTTTCTGGTTCTGCTTGTAAGTCTTCAGCATGTACTCCTTCACCTTGCTCAGGTCTTCGCTAACCGGACCTTTTTCGATGAATTCCTGAATACCTTCGTTAATCAGCTTCACCATTTCTTCACGACGGTTCGGGTCAGTATCGAAGTATACCTGGAAGGCACCTTTCTCTGTCGGATATTTGCTCAGGCTTCCGTTACAGCTTACACCGTATGTACCACCGGCATCTTCACGTACGGTACGCAGGTAAACCATGTTCAGCAACTGACCAAGCATGCTCATCTGCAGGTTGTTCTTCAAATCATATTTGCAATCGCCAGAATATACCATCAGCACGGTAGCCTTCGGAGTTTCCAGTTCCTTCACGAAGTTGTTTTCGAAGTGTCCTTTGCGGATGGCCATACCTGTATCGCGGAATTTTTCGTTTCGCTTGGTAGCAGGCAGTGCACCCAGGTACTGCTCGATAAGCGGAGTAGCTGTTTTTGCATCTACGTTACCTACCAGAATGAAGGTAAAGTCGCTGGCATCCGCAAAACGGTTCTTGTAGAGTTCCATTACTTTGTTGTAGTCAATCTTGTCGAGCATGTCGGCTTTCATTGACAATGCACGCGGATGACGGTTGTAAAGTGCTACGTTAATAGAGTCGCTGAATGCAGTCATCGGGTTTGCTTCTTGGTTAGCCAAAGCAGCCTTGTTACGTGTGATGAAAGAAGTGAAGGCTTCCTGGTCCATACGCGGTGCAGTGAAGCGCAGGTAAGTCAGCTGCAGCATGGTTTCCAAGTCTTTCGGAGAGCAGCTTCCTGACAATCCTTCTGAATAGGTGTTGACCATTGCGCTGGCTGATGCCATCTTTCCGGCCAATACTTTATCCAGGTCTACAGAATTGAAGTTGCCCAGTCCACCCAATGAAGCAATCTGGCTGATCAGAGCGAACTGCAATACATCTTTATCGTTGAACAAAGAAGTTCCACCCGGACTGAAGGCCTGCATGCGTACTTCGTCAGCCTTGAAGTCTGTCGGCTTCAAGATGACACGCACACCGTTGCTCAGTGTCAGGATAGTAGAACCGAACACACCCTGTTCTGTTTTCACTACCTTTCCAGCCTGCGGTTTTTCCTTCATCAGCGGTTCATCAGATACCTTGTCTACATAAGCCGTCAGCTTTTCAGCTTTTACCTTGTCGATTACGGCTTTCAGTTCAGCTTCAGTCGGGTATTTCATACCGTCTTTCTCCGGACAGAATACGCTCAACACGATGTTTTTCTCTGTAATAAGCTGCTTCATTACTTGATTAACGGCTTCTGCCGGAATGTTCGGCACAATCTGGTTCATGATGGCATATTCATTTTCAATGCCCGGAATCGGTTCATTGTCAATAAAATGACGAACGTATTCATTTACATAGCTGGCATTACGCTGCTTGTTACGTTCATTGTAAGCAGATTCCAGTCCGCGCAGGTAGTCAGCTTTCGCACGGGCATATTCGCTGGCTGTGAAACCAAACTGACGCACGCGTTCAATTTCGCGCATCAATGTTTCTGTGGTCAGGATGATGCCGTCTTCCTTGGCTGCGGCAAAGGCTGCAAATGCTCCTTTTGTCTTAGCTACCAGGTAATCTCCATCCTGTACACCTGCTTCAATGAACGGCGGGTTAGCCTGCTGGGTCAGCTCGTTCAAACGGCTGTTAAGCATGCTTTCGATAGAAGAAACCATGTAGTTCATAACCAAATAACCCATGTTGTTCTTCTGGTCGTTAGGCACTACATCGTGTTTGTGGAACAGATATACGATGGGCACCTGCTGTTCCTTGTCTTTTGCCACGGTAATGATAGGTTCATCATTGTCGGGCACAGGGAAGTATTTACGTTCTGCAGCGTTGGCCGGCATTTCAATCGGAGAGAACATCTTCTTGATTTTTGCTTCAATGCTGTCCACATTGATATCGCCCACTACCACGATACCCTGCTGGTCTGGACGGTACCATTTCTCATAATAGTCTCTCAATGCCTGGTAGGGGAAGTTGTCTATCACTTCCATTGTTCCGATAGGCAGACGGTAGGCATACTTACTGTCTTTATACATGGCAGGGAATACCTTTTCATACATACGCATCATGGCTCCTGTGCGTGTACGCCACTCTTCGTGAATAACTCCACGCTCCTTGTCGATTTCTTTCGGAGCAAGCGTCAGGTCGTTGGCCCAGTCGTGCAAAATCAACAGACAAGAGTCTACGATTCCGTCACGGATAACCGGTACGTTAGAAATATTGTACACGGTTTCATCTACTGAAGTATAAGCGTTCAGGTTAGCTCCAAACTTCACACCGATGGTTTCGAGGTATTCACGAAGCAGGTTGTCGGGGAAGTGAGTGGTTCCGTTGAAACACATGTGCTCCAGGAAATGTGCCAGACCACGCTGGTTGTCTTCTTCCAAAATAGAACCCACTTTCTGTGCAATGTAGAAGTCGGCCTGATTGTCGGGCAACTCATTGTGACGGATGTAGTAAGTCAATCCGTTTTCTAACTTACCGATACGCACGTTGGGATCGGTCGGAATGGGCGGCATCTGCTGGGCGAATGCGGTCATGGCACCTCCCACTAAAATTACCGCCGCAAAAGTTCTTTTTAATTTAAAAACTTTCATCGTAATTTTTATTTAGGTTGTGAGTAATTCAAATTATAGAAGTCCATTAGCAGACAAATAACGTTCTGCCTCGATGGCTGCCTTACATCCGCTTCCGGCTGCTGTAATAGCCTGACGGTAATGCGGGTCAGCTACATCGCCTGCAGCAAATACGCCCGGAACACCTGTACACGGAGCATTGCCTTCAGTGATGATATAACCGGTTTCATCGGTTTTCACCCATGGCTTGAAGATATCGGAATTCGGTTTGTGACCGATAGCCAGGAAGAATCCGTCAATAGCCACATCGTAGCGTTCTTCGTCGGCTTCACCCATGCGTTTCACTACGTGCATGCCTTCCACACCGTTATCGCCGAACAAGCCTATAGCATTGTGTTCAAACAATACGGTAATGTGCGGATGATTCAGTACACGTTCCTGCATGATTTTAGAAGCACGAAGGAACGGCTTGCGTACCACAAGGTATACCTTGCTGGCCAGTCCTGCCAGGTATACAGCTTCTTCGCAGGCTGTATCGCCACCGCCCACTACAGCTACGGTTTTCTTGCGATAGAAGAATCCGTCGCAAGTAGCACAGGCACTGACACCCATACCCGCATATTTCTTTTCGTCTTCCAGTCCCAGATATTTAGCAGTAGCACCGGTAGAGATAATAACCGTATCAGCGGTGATTTCCTTTTCATCGTCTACTACAAAAGTATAAGGGGCCTTGCTCAGATCGGCTTTAGTCACAATGCCGTTGCGAATATCGGCGCCGAAACGTTCAGCCTGTCTTTTCAGGTCGTCCATCAGCACCGGACCGGTTACCCCATCCGGATAGCCGGGAAAGTTTTCTACTTCGGTGGTAATAGTAAGCTGACCGCCGGGTTGTATTCCTTCATAAAGCACGGGAGAAAGATTGGCACGGCTGGTATAGATAGCGGCCGTGTATCCTGCAGGACCTGATCCGATGATCAGGCATTTTACATGTTCTTTTGCCATAAAATTGGAATAATGTTTGTCTTAATTTGAGTAATTGCAAAGCAAAAGTATATATTTTTTTAGAATAGTCCTTTTATTTATTCAAAGAATTTGCCGAAATATGCATTCTTTATTCATTCTTATTCGCCCTTTGAAGGGGGATTTTTATTGCATAAATGAAAAATAGATGCTAACTTTGCCCGTCAATTAGATAAAACTAACATTTAATAAAGATATGTTTAGAAGTCATACTTGCGGTGAGTTACGACTCGCCGATGCAGGCAAGAACGTGACACTGGCCGGATGGGTGCAGCGTGCACGTAAGATGGGAGGAATGACATTTGTGGACCTCCGCGACCGCTACGGTATTACGCAACTGGTGTTCAATACGGAGGTGAACGCCGAACTTTGTGAGCGTGCCAACCACCTGGGACGTGAATTCGTGATTCAGGTGAAAGGAACTGTAAGCGAACGTTCCAGCAAAAATGCTAATATCCCGACGGGAGAAATTGAAATCATCGTATCGGAACTGAATATTCTGAATTCAGCCCAGACACCACCTTTCACCATTGAAGATAATACGGACGGGGGAGATGACCTTCGTATGAAATACCGTTATCTGGACTTGCGCCGTACTGCTGTACGCAAGAATTTGGAACTCCGTCACCGCATGACGATGGAAGTACGCCGTTATTTGGATAGCAAAGGCTTCCTGGAAGTGGAAACTCCGATGCTGATTGGTTCTACTCCGGAAGGTGCACGCGACTTCGTGGTTCCTTCACGTATGAATCCGGGACAGTTCTACGCATTGCCTCAGTCTCCGCAGACTTTGAAGCAGCTGCTGATGGTTTCCGGCTTCGACCGTTATTTCCAGATTGTAAAATGTTTCCGTGATGAAGACCTTCGTGCAGATCGTCAGCCTGAGTTCACACAGATTGACTGCGAAATGAGCTTCGTAGAACAGGAAGACATCATCAATACTTTTGAGGGTATGGCCAAACATTTGTTCAAGGAACTTCGCGGAGTGGAACTTACAGAACCGTTCCTGCGTATGCCGTGGGCAGATGCCATGAAGTATTACGGAAGTGACAAACCGGATTTACGTTTCGGCATGAAGTTCGTCGAACTGATGGATGTGCTGAAAGGCTATGGTTTCTCTGTATTCGACAATGCAGCTTATATCGGTGGTATCTGTGCAGAAGGTGCAGCTCACTACACTCGCAAGCAGCTGGATCAGTTGACAGAGTTCGTAAAACGTCCGCAGATTGGTGCTAAAGGTATGGTATATGCACGTATTGAAGCAGACGGTACCGTGAAGTCAAGCGTAGACAAGTTCTACAGCCAAGATGTGCTGCAAAAGATGAAAGAAGCATTCGGTGCTAAACCGGGTGACTTGATTCTGATTCTGAGTGGTGACGATGCCATGAAGACCCGCAAGCAGCTTTGCGAACTGCGTCTGGAGATGGGTAACCAGCTGGGCTTGCGCGACAAGAACAAGTTTGCTTGCCTGTGGGTAGTAGACTTCCCGATGTTCGAATGGAGCGAAGAAGAAGGCCGTCTGATGGCTATGCACCATCCGTTCACTCACCCGAAAGACGAGGATATTCCTTTGCTGGATACCGATCCCGCAGCTGTACGTGCCGATGCATACGATATGGTTATCAACGGTGTGGAAGTTGGTGGTGGTTCTATCCGTATCCACGACTCAGCATTGCAGGCTAAAATGTTCGAAATCCTGGGATTCACTCCAGAAAAAGCACAGGAACAGTTCGGCTTCCTGATGAATGCCTTCAAGTTTGGTGCACCTCCTCACGGTGGTCTGGCATACGGACTTGACCGTTGGGTATCTCTGTTTGCCGGTCTGGATTCTATTCGCGACTGCATCGCCTTCCCGAAGAACAACTCCGGACGTGACGTGATGCTGGATGCTCCTGGCTTCCTCGATCAGAAACAGTTGGATGAACTGAATCTGAAAATTGATCTCAAGGAAAATAATTAATAACGTTTCAAGGAAAAAGACAAGAAAGTAACCGGATGAAGGAATCGGTACGGATTATACGCTTTGCAATAGTAGGAACGCTCAATGCCCTGATTGCAGCTTTCGTGGTATGGCTGTTGATGCACATCGAGGGCGAGAGTTATATTATAGCCAATATATGCGCATACATCGTAGCACAGATACACAACTTTATCTGGTGTAAATACTGGATTTTTCCGCTTGAAACAGATGACAAAAAAAATAGCATCTGGCATCAGATGCTATTTTTTATTGGTGCTTTCGCACTGGCTTATAGTGCGCAGTTCCTTTTTCTTCTTATACTCGTGGAGCTTCTTCACTGCAATGAATACCTGGCACAGTTCCTCGGACTCTTTGTCTACGGTGCCGTCAATTTCATTTGCAATCGCCGCCTGACTTTCCGCTAGGCCATCTTCATCAGATTTTCTTCTTCAATGTACTGAAGTTTCTTTTCCAGTATCACTTCACGCGTTTTCTCCGTGTTGTCGGTACGGAATACCAGTATACCTTTTCCTCCCAGCAAGAAGGAATAGAGGTAGGAGATACCTATGCCTGTCTCGCTGAAACTGCGGATGGCATCGGCAGCCCGTCCCGGCTCATTATCCAGACTGATAGCAAACACTTCGGATACGTTGGCTGAAATGCCCGCATCCTTCAGTACCTCGTAGGCACGCAATGGTTCAGAACAAATAATACGGTAGATACCGTACTCTACGGTATCGGATATGGTAGAAGCAATCAACTGGATATGCGCTTCTTTCAGTAGTTCAAGCACCTGAAGCAGTGTGCCCGACTTGTTTTCTACAAAAACAGATAGTTGATGTATGGTCATATTCTTTTATTTTTAAATCAATGTTTTTCGTAAATCTTTTACGCGCACGGCTTTTCCTTCCTGTACGGGCAGGTTTCCTTTAGGCACCAGTTTCACGCGCGGGGTAATCAGGATTTCGTCTTTCAACTGTCGGGTAATTTCCTTAGTCAGGTTCTGAAGGAATCCATAGTCATCGGTAAAGTCATTTAATTCTACTTCCACCGTCATCTCATCGTTCGCATCAAGGTTGGTCAGCGTAATAAGGTACTCATTGCCCAGTTCCTTGAACTGCAGCAAGATGTTCTCAATCTGAATCGGGAAAATATTGACACCCTTGAGAATCATCATGTCGTCACTACGGCCTTTCATTCGGTCAAGACGCTTGTGATGGCGTCCGCAAGGACAATCGCCTGGAAGGATACGGGTCAGATCACGCGTACGGTAACGCAGCAACGGCATTGCTTCACGGTTGATGGTGGTGAGCACCAGTTCGCCCACTTCGCCTTCGGGTACTGGTTCCAGTGTGACAGGATCCACAATTTCTACGATATAATAATCCTCCCAAATGTGGAGTCCGTTCTGTTCCATGCATTCAAAAGCTACCCCCGGGCCACACATTTCCGACATACCGAAAGAGTTGTAGGCTTTCACGCCCAGCATCTGTTCAATACGGCGACGCTGTTCGTCAGAATGCGGTTCGGCTCCGATAATCAAAGTCTTCAGATGGGTATCGCGGCGCGGGTCGATGTGCATCTCTTCCATCACTTCGTACAAACGGCCGGCATAACTCGGGATGGCATGAAGAGCGGTGGTACCAAAGTCGGTGATAAACTTAATCTGCCGCTTGGTATTGCCGGCAGCAGCTGGAACAGTCAGCATACCTAGACGTTCGGCACCATACTGGAAGCCCAGTCCTCCGGTAAACATACCGTAGCCGGAAGAGTTCTGAAAAGTATCTCCCTTACGCAGTCCCACCATATACAGACAGCGCGCCACGGCATTGGCCCATTCTTCCAAATCGTGCTGTGTGTGCAGAATCACGGTAGGAGTTCCTGTGGTACCACTGGAAGAATGAAGACGGACTACCTCTTCCAAAGGCACGGCAGAAAGCCCGAACGGATAATGGTCGCGCAAATCCTGTTTGGTAGTGAAAGGGATTTTCTGTAAATCCTCCAGTGACTGTATATCTTCCGGTTTGATGCCGTATTGCTGAAAGCGTTCCTTGTAGAACGGAGAATGCATACAACGGTTGATGGTTGCTTTCAACCGTTTCAACTGAAGTTTCTCAATGTCCGGTCTCGACAAGGTTTCCACTTCAGGATGCAAGTACATTTGGTCGTTTTTCATATTATTTTTCGTTGTTTGATGCACAAATATAGAAATAATAAACTAAAACCAAACAAAAACTTTCATCTTTCTTTTAAGACTGCTCAAATGATTCAAAATTTGTCAGGATAGCTACCGTACATGTATCCTCCCTATGCGGAAAAACAGGGAATACCATTTCCGATCCTATATGAAAAGAGCCACTGCGAATCCCTCTTTTACGAAGAAATGCAGTGGCTCTTCTTATTTTCTATGTCAAGCCAACGTGACTTTAAAGACTTTATTCAAAGCTTCCGTAACGTGTAGGTAGCAACTTACGGTCGCCCAATGTATTATCGATACGTGCTACGTTAATCCAGAATTTGTTGTCTCTTACACTCTGAATCGGATAAGCCGCCTTAGCTCGACCATAAGGATGAGTCCAAGCATCTCCCACAATCTCGTACTCCGGATGAGGAGCATTCACCAATACGTTGTCTTCTTTGTCGGCCTTTCCAGTCTCAATCTCTGCAATTTCTTCACGGATATGTACCATGACATCCACAAAGTTGTCCAATTCTGCCAGATTTTCACTTTCCGTCGGTTCAATCATCAGCGTACCGTGTACAGGGAAGGAGAGGGTAGGTGCATGGTAACCGTAGTCCATCAGACGCTTGGAAATATCATTTTCCGAGATTCCGCTTTCTTCGTGTATCTTCCGGCATTCCAGAATCATCTCATGACCTACGAAACCATTCTTTCCGCGGTATACCACTCCATACGTATCTTTCAGGCAAGCGGCCAGGTAGTTGGCATTCAGGATAGCTGTCTGAGTCGCTCTTCTCAGACCTTCTGCCCCCATCATGCAGATGTAGCCGTAAGTAATCGGCAGGATACCGGCACTTCCATAAGGAGCAGCAGATACTTCATTCTGCGGATTGCCCGTGCTGACATGTCCCGGAAGGAAAGGCACCAGATGCTCGGCCACACAAATCGGACCTACACCCGGACCGCCACCACCGTGGGGGCTCGCGAATGTCTTATGCAAGTTCAGGTGACACACGTCTGCTCCGATAGTACCCGGATTGGTCAGTCCCACCTGTCCGTTCATGTTGGCTCCGTCCATATAAACCTGTGCACCGCACGCATGGATAATCTCACATATCTCCTTGATTTCTTCCTCAAAAATACCATGAGTAGACGGATAAGTAATCATCAAAGCTGCCAGTTCATCCTTATGTGCTTCAGCCTTCGCACGCAAATCTTCCAAATCCACGTTTCCATTCTCATCGCAAGCACACGTCAGCGGTTCGTAACCTGCCTGTACAGCCGAAGCCGGATTGGTGCCATGTGCCGAGGCCGGAATCAATACCAATCGGCGGTTACCCTGTCCGATGCTTTCCTGGTAACTTCTAATCACGCGCAAACCCGTATATTCACCTGCTGCACCGGAATTCGGCTGGAGAGATACGCCTGCAAAGCCTGTAATCGTCTTCAGCTGTTCCGACAGATTGTGAATCAAAGCCTGGTATCCCGCAGCCTGGTCTTCCGGAACCAACGGGTGAAGGTTCATCCAGGCTGCATTGCTAAGAGGTAACATTTCGGATGCCGCATTCAGTTTCATGGTACAAGAGCCCAATGAAATCATGGAATGAGCCAACGAGATATCTTTCCGTTCTAGACGTTTGATGTAACGCATCATTTCCGTTTCGGTGTGATACTTCTGGAAGACTTCGTGAGTGAGGTACGTGCTCAGACGCTGGAACTGTGCGGCAACAGGAGCCTTTTCCGGTATGGCACAGATATCATGCATCGGTTCTTCTGCCGCTACGGCAAACAGATTCAGAATCAGCGTAGCATCTGCCTGCGTAGTAGTTTCATCGACACTGATACCCACATCGCCATTATCAAAATAGCGCAGATTGATTTCCTTGCTCAAGGCAATGGTGCGCACTTCCTGAATGGTTACGTTGTCCGGCAACTGTATTCTCAGTGTATCAAAGAAATTTTCGTTCTGCAATTTATATCCCAGCTTCGTAAGCTGTTCTGCCAGCCAGAAAGCCACGGCATGCACATGATTGGCTATCTCCTTTATGCCGTCAGGTCCGTGATAAACGGCATAGAATCCGGCCATGGTAGCCAGCAGCGCCTGTGCCGTACAGATATTGGAAGTAGCCTTTTCACGCTTGATATGCTGCTCGCGAGTCTGCAATGCCATACGGTAACACAGATGACCGTATTTGTCTTTTGACAGACCGATGATACGTCCCGGCATATTTCGTTTGTATTCATCACGTGTAGCGAAATAAGCCGCAGAAGGTCCTCCATAGAATATCGGTGTGCCCAGACGCTGTGAACTACCGAAAGCGATGTCGGCTCCCCATTCACCGGGAGGAACCAGTAGGGCAAGCGACAGGATATCGGCTGCTACGGCCACCTTACATCCGGCAGCATGTGCCTGTTCGGCAAATTCCCGATAGTCTTCTATACTTCCGCTGTTATTCGGATACTGCACGATGCAACCGAAAATATCCGGCGTAAAAGTCAGGTCCTTGTAACTGCCTACCTTTACTACCATTCCCTGCGGAATGGCCCGGGTACGAATAACTGCCAGCGTCTGAGGGAATATTTCTTCATCTACAAACAGCACGTTGGCCTGTGCTTTCTGTTGTGCACGGCTTCTCAGTCCGTACATCATCGTAGCCGCTTCCGCCGCAGCCGTCGCTTCATCCAGCAGAGAACAGTTGGCCAGCGGAAGGGCAGTCAGATCGCTGATTACCGTTTGAAAGTTCAGCAACGCTTCCAGTCGTCCCTGGGAAATTTCAGCCTGATAGGGCGTATAGGAAGTGTACCAAACCGGATTTTCAAATACGTTACGCTGAACAACTGCCGGAGTCACCGTATCATACCACCCACATCCGATATACGTCTTATATAGCTTGTTCTGGGCTGCCAGTTTGCCGATGTGCTCGGCAAATTCACGTTCCGTCATGGCAGCTCCCAGTTTCAAAGGTTCTTTTAGCAGGATATTGGCAGGAATGGTTTTCTCTATCAGTTCATCCAGACTGCTTACTCCAATTTTTTTTAGCATCAGCGGAAGTTCCTCTTCCCCGATGCCGATGTGTCTGTTTGAAAATGTCGTTGTTTTCATGATTATTAAGGTAAGATTTATGGTTTTCAAGCAAAAGAATAACGCATCAGCGGAAGAAAGGATTGTTCATCTTTTCATAGCCGATGGTAGTGGGATTTCCATGACCTGGATACACCATTGTCTCGTCAGGGAGTGTCAGCAAACGTGCCACGATGCTTTCCCTCAACTGGTCAAAGTTTCCGCCTTCCAGGTCTGCACGCCCGATGCTGCCCCGGAACAATACATCACCGCTGAACATGCAGTGCTGTGCTTCACAATAGAACACCATGCTTCCGGGAGAATGGCCAGGCACGGCAAGCGCCTTCAGTTCTATATTTCCTATTTTTATCAGGTCGCCGTCATGCACGTAGCTGCCCAGTGCAGGAGGTTCCTCGTTCAGAGGGAAACCGAACATGCGGCAATACTCTGCCGTTCTCGGCAACAGAAATTCATCTTCCTTTCCGGCTTCGGCACTGACTCCAAACTCTCTGAGCATAAACGCGTTGCCGAAGATATGATCCAGGTGCAAATGCGTATTCAGCAAATGCGTCACCGTAAGTCCGTTTTCTGCAATGAACTTCTTCAATGTCTGCTGCTCTTCCTGATAATAGCATCCGGCATCAATTACAGCTGCCTGCAGCGTTTCCTCGTCCCACACCACATAGCAGTTGACCGGAAACATATTGAATTCAAATGTCTTAATTTTCATATCGATTATCCGTTGATTGTGACATAAACCACTTTCTTGGTCTCAAAAAATTCCTCTTCAAAATAATCCTTCAAATCATACATAAGTGTCTGATGCTTTACAGGCATGACTTCCCGTTCCAGTTCACCGCCTTTCAGGCAAATCAGTCCGTTGGGGAGGGCATTGTGCTGTTCCTTCTTGATATTCTTGCGGATGATTTTCAGCAAGTCGGTCAGCGGCATGACGGCCCTGCTTACCACGAAGTCAAACAATTGCTTTTCTTCCTCCGCACGGCAATGACGGGTAGTGACGTTCTTCAAGCCGATGGCATTGGCTATTTCAGTAGCCACCTTCACTTTCTTGCCGATACTGTCCACCAGATGGAAATGTGTTTCCGGAAAGAGAATAGCCAGCGGAATTCCAGGGAAACCACCGCCGGTACCCAAGTCCATCACAGCCGTGTCCGGACGGAACTGCATGACCTTGGCAATACCCAGTGAATGCAGCACATGATGCTCATACAGGTTGGTAATGTCTTTTCGCGAAATCACGTTGATTTTGCTGTTCCAGTCAGTATATAGGTCATACAAAGCCGCAAATTGCTGTTGCTGAACCTCGCTCAGGTTCGGAAAATATTTTAAGATAATGTCCATGTACGATTATTTCTTGATTAAATAAGTATTGATTTCTTCATAGGGAACCGTCAATTGGAAACGTCCCATGTAATAAGGTGCAATGTCGTAGGTGTTATAAAGGAATGTCACTCCCTCTTTTTCGAGCAGGAAATTATCGGGCACATACAAGTCCGTGTCCAACAAGATACCTACCGCCTGAAGTCCCTCTACACAGGTCAGCGTATCTGTCTCCAGCTTTTTATTGGCTTCTGCCAGCAGTTTGTCCAGAATCAGCCGACAGATATCCTCTTCAGTTCCTTTGGCAAACACTTCGCTCTTGTCCAGCTTTTTCCCATTGGCCGCATCAATGTTAACCCACTGTGCCCATGTGTTGGGATGTGCGCCTCCGGTATATTGGAAAGTAGTGACGGCATAATTCCATATACTGTCTTTACCTTCTTGCAGTTCCGAATTTATCTCATATTCGTAGTTATACCAGTTAGGAATTTCATCGGGCTTCATTCCGTTCTTCAAGTCGGTATGATAACTTCCCTGCACATCCTTCAGGTAATCACCTGCCAGGCTTTCCTTGATAGACGAGACAAAGGCCTGTGGAGAAGCTGCTCCGGCATGTGCACTTGAAAAAGCATCTTCCAGCACCTGATTGATTACCTGCGTCAGCGAATCGTTCTTATCGGCCGACTTTAAATATTTAAAATTGATTTTTATCTGGCATTTAGGTGATTCCGTATTGGCTTCATCCAGATACACAGTCGTATCCATAGGAATGGAATCCACTGAAACTTCGTTTCCTCCGGCTGTCCCGTTTCCGATACACCCCGGTAGCATCATGGTGGAAAACAAGCCACACACGACAGAGGGGAATAAGCCTCTTTGTATTTTTTTCATCATGTTCAGACGTTTTTCTCAAAAAAATGATTTCTCTGTCTACAAATATAGCATAACTTCCCGAATTGCGATGTAAAAAGGAATTCTTTTTGTAAATCTTTGCCATTCACACCAAAAAATTTTTTCTTTGCAAAATGTAACCTTTTAAGAATTGAATGCCATGATTACAATAGAAAACTGGGGACTCATCTCTTATTCTGAAGCTTGGGAACGACAAACTGCTCTTTTTGATGAACTCATTGATGCCAAGCTGAACGGGAAGCCTTATACCAACCGGATTATTTTCTGCCAGCATCCGCATGTCTACACCCTGGGCAAGCACGGAAAGGCGGCCAATATGCTGTTGAACCCCACACAGTTACAGACCATTCATGCCGAACTGTTTCAGGTGGACAGGGGAGGAGACATTACTTATCACGGACCGGGACAATGGGTGTGTTATCCGATTCTGAACCTGGAAGATTTTCACTTGGGTTTGAAGGAATACCTGCACCTGTTAGAGGAAGCGGTGATCCGCGTGTGCCGGACCTACGGCATAGAAGTCGACAGAGTGCACGGGGCTACTGGCGTCTGGCTGGCTACGGGTACGCCCGAAGAACGTAAAATCTGTGCCATGGGGGTAAGAAGCAGCCATTTCGTTACGATGCACGGTCTTGCCCTGAACGTCAATACAGATTTAAGGTATTTCAGTTACATTCATCCCTGTGGGTTTATAGACAAGGGAGTCACTTCACTACAGGCTGAGTTACGGCAAGAAGTCCCGATGGATGAAGTGAGAGACAGACTGGAGCAACTGATTCTGGAATTATTAAAAGAAGAGGGTGTGTCAAAATGCATACCCTCTTTTTTTTTATGACAAAGCCCCGACTTTCCCAAGCCGAGGCTTTGTTATTACCTAAA